>Ga0256840_1004425_pt1 | contig 10546 bp, 10 predicted proteins | sample 355202metaG_FD_185969 | JGI IMG/M metagenome (GOLD analysis project Ga0256840, IMG submission 185969) | Hydrothermal vent microbial communities from Mid Atlantic Ridge, Atlantic Ocean - 355-202 | ecosystem: Environmental > Aquatic > Marine > Hydrothermal vents | place: Atlantic Ocean: Mid...
TTGGCCAGCCGCGAGGCGATTGCGGATTCGGTTGAACTGACCATGCGTGGCCATTGCTATGACGCGCTGGTGGGTCTGGCCGGTTGTGACAAATCCCTGCCCGGCATGATGATGGCGATGGTGCGTCTGAATGTGCCCAGCGTATTCATTTACGGCGGGTCGATCCTGCCCGGTCGTCTGGATGGCCGCGACGTGACCGTTCAGGATGTGTTCGAGGCCGTGGGCCAGCATCAGGCGGGCAACATGACCGACGCCGAGCTGGAAATGTTGGAATCGGTTGCGTGCCCCTCGGCCGGTGCCTGCGGTGGCCAGTTCACCGCCAACACCATGGCCTGTGTGAGCGAGGCGATCGGCCTTGCCCTGCCCAATTCTGCCGGTGCCCCCGCCCCTTACGAGAGCCGGGACCAGTATGCCGAGGCGTCAGGCGTGGCGGTGATGAACCTGCTTCAGAAAAACATCCGCGCGCGCGATATCGTCACCCGCGAGGCGCTGATCAATGCGGCGCGTGTGGTGGCCTGCACCGGTGGCTCGACCAATGCCGGTCTGCATCTGCCCGCAATTGCCCACGAGGCAGGCATAGACTTCGACCTGACCGATGTTTGCGACATCTTCCGCGACACCCCCTATTTCGTCGATCTGAAACCGGGCGGGCAGTATGTGGCCAAGGATCTGTATGAAGCCGGCGGCGTGCCGGTGATCATGAAGGAACTGGACAAGGCCGGCCTGATCCACCGCGATATCATAACCTGCACCGGCCGCAGCATGGGCGAGGAAATCGACATCGTCACCCGTCAGGCCGACGGCAAGGTGATCTATCCGGTTGAAACTCCGCTGTCGCCCACCGGCGGTGTGGTTGGCCTGAAGGGCAATCTGGCCCCCGATGGCGCGATTGTAAAAGTCGCGGGTATGGGGGCCGACCAGCAGGTCTTTAGCGGTCCGGCCCGTGTATTCGAATGCGAGGAAGACGCCTTCGAGGCGGTGCAGAAACGCGAATACAAGGAAGGCGAGGTTCTGGTGATCCGCAATGAAGGCCCCGCCGGCGGCCCCGGTATGCGCGAAATGCTGGCGACCACGGCGGCCCTGTCGGGTCAGGGCATGGGCAAGAAGGTGGCGCTGATTACGGACGGCCGTTTTTCCGGCGCGACCCGCGGTTTCTGCGTGGGCCATGTTGGCCCCGAGGCTGCGCATGGCGGCCCCATTGCAATGGTGCAGGATGGCGACATCATCACGCTGGATGCGGTCAAGGGCGAAATCTCGGTCAACATTGATGATGCGGAAATGGCCAAACGCAAGGACGCTTGGACCGGTCCGCGCAAGACGATCTATTCGTCCGGTGCCTTGTGGAAATACGCCCAGCAGGTCGGCCCGACCAGACTGGGGGCGGTCACCCATCCGGGTGCCAGGGCCGAAGGCCATATCTATATGGATCTTTGATGCGGCGCCCCTTCGGGTTCGCGCTGGCGGCTCTGACAGTTTTATCCGGTTGTGCAGGAACGGGCGGCGGCTTTGCCCTGCCCAAACCCGCGCCCGAACAGATCAGGGTCGCAAACAAGGAAGTGTTGATTGCAGGGCCAAAAGGGTTCTGCATTGACCCGACCGAAACACAGGACGCGGACGGCAGTGCCTTTGTCCTTCTGGGCAGTTGTGCGGCGATTGCGAATTCGCGCAGCAAACCGCACCCGAAGGTGCCCGCAATCCTGACCGCAACGGTTTCCCGAAAAAGCACAAACCCGCCGATTGCCAATTCCATACCCGCCCTGACAGATTTCTTTGACACAAAGGCAGGCCGTGCCGCCCTGAGCCGGGACGGGAATGCGGATACTGTCGAGGTGGTTAAAACACTGGATCGGGATGGCGTATTCTATATCCGCGCACGGGACAGCAGTTCGGACACTTTGGCAGGGGCGGCGGATGAATACTGGCGGGCCTTGTTCGACGTGAATGGCCGGATTGTTTCGGCCTCTGTATTCGGGCTTAGGGAACATCCGATTGTTTCTGTAAAGGGCTTTGAGGTCTTGCGGGGGTTCACCAACCGGATCAGAGCCGGAAACACCGCGGACCCCGACAAGGTTGTCACAGAAAACAAGCCGCGCATCCCCTTTTTCAAGCGGGTGTTTAAAAGGAAACCCGAATAGGGTTACATTGCGGCAAGTATAATCAGGAATGACATGGCAAACCGGTTCAGTAATATTATTCAGAAAGCCGCCCGGCGCAGATCATTGCGCCACTGGAGCAGAATGGCGCAAGCGGCCCGTGGTATGGATCTGGCAACATTACGTGCGGTCCGTTCCTCGGCCCGCGCCCTGATACGACCTTTGCGCGATGTGATGCATGTGGCCGACAGCCGGTTGATGCTGCCCTTGATCGGGTCAAACGCCATTCAGTCACCGCCGAATTCCGATTGGTCCTATCGACCGGAACTATGGCGCGGTCCGATAGAACCGCGCGGTATCGCTGCCGTGCGCAACAAGGCCAAGCTGGGGGCCGAGGCAATGGTATTCCACGATTGCAAAATCAGCGAGCTGACCCTGCGCCAGATCAGAAACACCCGTGAACGCGATCTGGCCCCGTTTGGCCTGACGATGGATGTGTTCAAATTTGACGGCACCTATTTGTCACTGGTGCTGAACCTGCCCGATACGGCGGTTCAGGGCCTGAAGAAAAAACACCTGCTGCGCATGGATGCCATTGTCGAAATGGAAAAGCCGCTGGAAATATTCGCCCGCCTGAATATCAAACACGGCCCGAACACCGAACAGATCGTGCGTGAACTGCCGCTAAATCAGGACGAGGTGATGGTGGAATTCGATCTGGCCTATACCCGCCTGAACGAAAAACGCGCCGAACGCATCTGGATCGAGCTGATCTTTGAAGGTCCGCAGATGAACCGGATCATCCTGCGCGACATTACTTTCAGCCGCCGCCCGCGGGCCGAACTGTAAACAGGAGGGAGAAAACCCATGAGCGAGCCAACACTGACCGCAACCCGCCTGTTCGAAGGCGTCTGGGAAGGCGTATTGACGGGGTACACCGAAACACCCGAAATCGTGGCAACCCATCTGGATGCGCCGCTGGATGGTGTGACCATCACACAGGACGGTGAAACGGCTCGCTGGCTGGTGCAAGTGCCCGTTCCCGCTTCGGCTCTGTCGGACGGGTTGCAGACGATTGTCATTTCCGACAGGCGCACAGGCGTCACGCTGAACAGTTTTACCATTCTGGCCGGTAGCGATCTGGATGATGACATCCGCAGCGAAGTCGCCCTTTTGCGGGCCGAACTGGATATGCTGAAAAAGGCGTTTCGCCGCCATTGTGTCGAAACCATGTGACGCCGCGTTTCGGGTGACAGAACGGCAATTCCCGTGCAGCCTGTTGCGGCAATCAAAGGACGTGCAAAATGACCGAATATTCCCGCCTGCTGGCCCCGCTTGACCTTGGCTTTACCACATTGCGCAACCGCGTTTTGATGGGGTCGATGCACACTGGTCTGGAAGAAACCAAAGACTGGTCGCGGGTGGCTGAATTCTACGCCGAACGGGCGCGCGGCGGGGTTGCCCTGATTGTCACCGGCGGCATGGCCCCGAACCGCGAAGGCGGGGTATTCCCGGGTGCGGCAGGACTGTTTAGTGACGAAGACATCGCCAACCACCGCATCATCACCGACCGCGTGCATGAAAACGGCGGCAAGATTGCAATGCAGATTTTGCACGCGGGCCGCTATGCCTATAGCCCCGAATGCGTGGCCCCTTCGCCTATCAAATCCCCGATTTCGCCGTTCCCGCCCAAGGAACTGGACGAGGAAGGCATCGAAAAACAGATTTCCGACATCGCCACCGCCGCCGCCAATGCACGCAAGGCGGGCTATGACGGGGTCGAGGTGATGGGATCCGAGGGCTATTTCCTGAACCAGTTTCTGGTCACCCACACCAACAAACGCACCGACCGCTGGGGGGGATCTTATGAAAACCGCATGCGCCTGCCGCTAGAGGTGGTGAAACGGGTCCGCGCCGCTGTCGGGGATGATTTCATCGTTATCTACCGGCTGTCGATGATCGACCTGATCCCGAATGGTTCCACATGGGACGAAGTGGTGGAGCTGGCCAAACGGGTGGAACAAGCGGGCGCAACCATCATCAACACCGGCATCGGCTGGCACGAGGCACGCATTCCCACCATCGCCACCTCGGTTCCCCGCCGCGCCTTTAGCTGGGTGACCAAAAAACTGATGGGGCAGGTCACGATTCCGGTGATCACCTCAAACCGGATCAACACGCCTGATGTCGCCGAAAGCGTGCTGGCCGATGGTTGCGCCGATATGGTGTCGATGGCGCGCCCCTTTCTGGCGGATGCGCATTTCGTCGAGAAGGCCGCCGATGGCCGCGCCGCCGAAATCGCACCCTGTATCGCCTGCAATCAGGCCTGTCTGGATCATACGTTCTCGGGCAAAATATCAACCTGTCTGGTCAATCCGCGCGCCTGTTATGAAACTGAACTGCTGCTGACCCCAGCCCAAGCGCCGAAAACTGTTGCGGTTGTCGGTGCCGGCCCTGCCGGTTTGGCGGCGGCGTTAACGGCGACGCAGCGCGGGCACAAGGTGACCCTGTTTGACAAGGCCGATGAACTGGGCGGCCAATTGAACATGGCCAAACAGGTGCCGGGCAAAGAGGAATTCTACGGGCTGGTTGACTGGTATCAGACCATGGTTTCCCGCGAAGGAATCGACTTGCGGCTGGGGCAGGAAGCGGATGTCGAGGCCCTGCAAGGGTTTGACGAGGTGGTCATCGCCACCGGTGTTATCCCCCGCGACCCGCAGATCGACGGGCAGGACCGCGACAACGTGCTGTCCTATATCGATGTGTTGCGCGATAAGGCCCCCGTTGGCAAGCGGGTGGCGATCATCGGCGCGGGCGGCATCGGGTTTGATGTGGCGGAATATCTGGCCCACAACCCCGCTGAACACCTGACCGAAGATCTGGAGGCGTGGAAACGCAACTGGGGAGTGGGTGATCCCGAAGAACAGCGTGGTGGCCTGAACCCGGCAGGTCCACAACCTGCCCCCCCTGCCCGCGAAGTCGTGTTGTTGCAGCGCAAGGCAGAAAAGGCGGGTAAACGGCTGGGCAAAACAACCGGCTGGATTCATCGGGCCGAACTGAAGATGAAGCATGTGAAAATGCTGACCGGCGTCAATTACGAACGGATTGACGATGCGGGCCTGCATATTTCCTTTGGCGAGGCGCGCGAAAACCCGCAGGTGATTGCCGTGGACACCATTGTTCTGTGCGCCGGTCAGGTCTCGGAACGCGGGCTGGCGGATGCGCTGGCAAAGGCCGGTATCACCCCGCATGTGATCGGCGGGGCAGATGTGGCAGGCGAATTGGACGCCAAACGGGCAATCGAACAGGGCACACGTCTGGCAGCAACCATTTGAACAGGTTTCGGGGTCAATTACCCGCTGACCCCGCCGATTGTTTTCATTCCAGTGCCAAAATTGTGGCATTTCACGGAATTGCCTTGATTTGTTCTTGGTAAAATTCCTGTAAAACAAGGGTGTTCCCCTGTTTCCGCATTCGGGACGATCCCAAACAAACCCCAGTATTGTCCGGCCCTCTCCCCATTCTTGCCTGAATTGGCGGCGATATATTTATCACTGCCACATAACACTACAGGAACAAAGATGGATAGATTAACTGAGATGGAGGCCTTCGCCACCGTTGTGGATCAAGGCGGCTTCACAGACGCCGCCCGCAAGATGGGCATCTCCAAATCAGCCGTATCAAAACATGTCTCATCGCTTGAGGCGCGTCTGGGGGCGCGGCTGCTAAACAGAACAACCCGGCGGGTTAGCCCGACGGAAATAGGACTGGCATATTACGATCGCGCACGCCGCGTTCTGAACGATGCCGGAGAAGCGGATGCACTGGTAACCTCTATGCAAACAGCACCTTCTGGACTATTGCGAATTTCGGTTGCAACGGATTTCGGCGTGAACCATTTGTCGCCGATACTGGGCGAATTCCTACAGGAATTTCCCGATATCACCGTCAATATGGTGCTGAATAACCGCTACGTCGAACTGATTTCGGAAGGGTTTGACCTTGCTGTGCGGATCGGAGAGCTGGAGGATAGCACGCTGCGTGCCCGAAAGCTGACCGAAACCACAAAACGCATGGTCGGTTCACCTGCCTATTTTGAAAAATACGGCCGACCGCAAAAGATTGACGATCTGAACGAACACAAGCTGTTGCACTATTCAAACCAGTCCAACGGCAGCGTTTGGAAACTGACCGCCCCGTCCGGGGAAAAACGGCAAGTGCGCACAGCGGGCTGGCTGTCGGTGAATGACGGGCAATCGCTGTTGAATGCGGCTGTTTCCGGCCTTGGCATCGCCTATTTGCCCAGCTTCCTTTATGCAGATGCGCTGGCCAAGGGCCTTGTGGAAGAGGCCATTCCGGACCTTCCCAATGAAATGCAGGGGATCTATGCGGTCTACCCACCCGGCCGGTTTACCCAGCCAAAGGTGCGGGCCTTTATTGACTTCCTTGTGCAGTCATTTGCCAGCAAAGGGCCGGATGCGTGGTAACATGCCTGCTACAGGTCTGTGAGCGTAAATGGTGATCAGGTTAGCGGGTCGAGGTGTCTATCACTTCGACCCGTCTGTTTTGGGCACGGCCGTCTTCGGTCATGTTGGTGGCGCGGGGGGATAGAAACCCGTTCCCCTCGGCGCTGATTTGTTTCTTATCTACGCCATAGTCATTGATCAGGCGGCGCACCACGGATGCCGCACGTTTCTTCGACAGGGCAATATTTCCAGCCAGCGACCCTTCGGCATCGGTATGGCCAACCAGTGCGAATGTGCGGTCCGGATGCGCCTTTATGTAATCGGCCAATGCGGCAAGCGAGGCAAAGTCGCCTTCCCCCAGATTGGATGATCCGGTTTGAAACACCAGATCTTCCAGAATGTAGTGCCCTTTTTCCTTTAATGATTGCTCCAGCGGCAATGCGGGTTGCTCTGCGGGCGGCGGTTCGGAAATGGGGGTCAGGGCGGGGCTGGTGGTCGTGGTGACCAACGCGGTTTCATCTGTGGGTTCACCGACACGCATCAACTGCACAAAGCCAGCATTCTGGCTGCGACTGACCAGCAGGGTGACATATTCGGGAGTATCATCCGTTTTGCGTTCGGCCGAAAGAAACCGGAAATCGCCCAGATCAACATGCATCACGGGTTCGGGCATCACATCGGTTTCAAACCGGAAATCAAACCCGCCACAGGCATCGGTTGCACATTCGAAAACCACCTTGAACCCACCATCTGTCAACTGTTTCTTCAACGGGTCAAGAATTTGCAGCGTTGTCAGGCCGGTTGCTGTGATCTTCCATGCCTGTTGCATCACTTCGCCTTCGGCCATAACCGATGGCAGTTCGCCATTTTGCCATGCCCCGACCGGCATCTTGTAGCTGCCGCGTTCGTTGATTTTTTCACCTGCAAGCACCGCATTGCCCGGAAAATCCAGCAAAGCGGCCATCGCGGCCATCGGCATCAAGGCAACGCAAGCGCTGGCCAGTATGAAGGTTCGGATACTCATCGGCTTTGTGAATGATACTCGTCATTGGGGCGCATGTCGGAGGCCGAAGCCACGCGGTTCGTCATGTTAAAGAACGCGGCCACCGCGCCGATATCCCAGATATCGCGATCACTGAACCCGACATCACGCAGCGCCTGACGGTCGGGTTCTTCGATTTTGGCGCTGTCCTCGGTCAGTTTGGCGGCAAAATCCAGCATCGCCTTTTGGCGGGCGTCCAGATCGGCGGCGCGATAGTTCATTACCATCATTTCCCCGAGGATCGGATCGCCCGACAATTCCCGCACCGCAGCCCCATGCGCCGCAAGGCAGTAGAAACATTTGTTGATCGACGAAACCACAACCGCGATCATCTCGCGTTCCAGTTTGGTCAGCCCGCTGTCGCCCAGCATCAGGTCGTTATACAGCGCCGCAAATGTGTTCAGCTTGTCGATGTCAAAGGCATAGGCCTGCAAAACATTCGGAATCAGCCCCAGTTTATCGGTGCAGAGGTCGAAATATTTCTGTGTGGCCTCGGGTAATGGCTCGACCATAGGCAGGTCGAGGGCGATCGGTCTTTTGGAATTCTTTGTCAAACCTGCTAAGCCCTTATTTTTGATCTTTTATTCTGTAATGGTAGTATCCCACATTTTCCATACCCAGGGAAGCATACAGCCGGTTTGCGGGCAGGTTATCGCGCACGCAAATCACACTGAAATCAGTGGCGCCGTTATCTTGTGCCCATTTTGCCGCGACCCCCATGATGTTGACGGCCACGCCCTGCCTGCGCTGCTCGGGCACGACTTCCAGCGCGTGCAGCATGGCGGTGGTGCCGTGGATGGCCACATAGGCCACACCGGCGGCGCGGTCGTTCTGGCGGGCAAGGATGGCGGTTTTCGGCCCCTTGGCGCGGGCCATCACGGCCTGACGGGCGGGGCCGACCCCCTGATCGGTCCAGATTTCATTGATGATGGCCAGCGGCGGCCAGACCGCGAAGGCGGCAAGACGTTCGGGGGCGATTTGGGTCAGGGTTTCAACGGGGCAGGCATATTGGTTCACCGGGTCTTTGATGCGATAGCCTTTTGCGTCGAGCAACCCGTCCAGCGCCTCGTCTCCCTGCCGGATCATGAACAGATGCGGTTGCCCCAAGGCATCCTGAGCCTGCTCCGCAACACTGATATCTTCGGACGTTACAGGGCCGTTGGCCGTAGCCGACGATACCCGCTGACCACCGCCATCACCGCGCCGGATGGTCCAGTTGCCGACAGTCAGATATTCGGCGGCGGGCCATGTGGCATCGGTGGTTTGATACAGGATTTGCGGCGTCATGTTCCATCCATCGGGAAAAGGGCTGCCAGACGGGCCATTGCAGCGTCAAGTTTTGCGGTTTCGGTGCCGCGCCCGACGATGTTGGTACCGTAGGTGCCGTTGCTGTAAAACGGATAGGATCCGAACGAAAGGTCCGGAAATTCCGCCGCCAAAGTGGCAAGCGGTTTGGCGATCACCCCTTCGGGCTGCATCAGGCGCAGGGTTCTGGACAGCAACGGTTTGCCGCCCGACAGGGTGGGCAGCAGAGACGCCACCATCGCCTGAAAGATCATTGGCACACCGGCCATCACATGCACATTCTTCAGGGTGAAACCGGGGGCGGCGGAAATCGGGTTTTCGATCAGGTCCGCCCCGTCAGGGATGCGGGCCATGCGCAGGCGGGCTTCGTTCACTGCAACATCCGCCTGTTCATAATGCGCCATCAACAGCGCGCGGGCATCGTCGCGCACATCAATCGGGGTGCCAAAAGCCGCAGCAACGGCATCGGCGGTGATGTCGTCATGCGTTGGCCCGATCCCGCCCGAGGTAAACACATGGTCGTAGTGCTCGGCCAGATATTGCACGGCAGCAATGATCGCGCCGGTATCATCGGGCACCACGCGCACCTCTTTCAGGTCAATCCCGTGCCCCGTCAGCGCGCCGGCCAGATGGTGCGTGTTGGTGTCCTGCGTGCGCCCCGAAAGGATTTCGTCGCCGATCACCAGCATGGCGGCTGTTGGGTTCATCATCGTGCTTTCCTTGTGCGCTTCTGCGAACAGATATATGCCTAACCCATGCGCTTTCAAACCCCCCTTGTCCCCGCCACCCTGATCCGCCGCTACAAACGGTTTCTGGCCGATGTGCGGCTGGCGGACGGGCAAGTGGTGGTGGCCCATTGCCCCAACCCCGGCTCGATGATGGGGATGAAGGACGAAGGGCTGAAAGTGTGGCTGGAGCCGAATGATGATCCGAAGAAAAAGCTGAAATATGGCTGGCGTCTGGTTGAATTTCCCGATGGTGCCTTTGTCTGTGTCGATACCGGCGTGCCCAACCGCGCGGTGCGGGCGGCGCTTGAGGACAGGGCGATACCGGAACTGGCCGCCTACGATGTGGTGCGGCCCGAGGTGAAATATGGTGAAAACAGCCGCATTGATTTTCTGCTGCAAGGCGGCGGGTTGCCGGACGCCTATGTCGAGGTGAAAAGCGTAACTTTGATGCGGCAGGCCGGTCTGGCCGAATTCCCCGATGCGGTGACGGCGCGCGGGTCGAAACATCTGGCCGAACTGGCACGGATGGTGCAGGCGGGGCATCGGGCGGTGATGCTGTATCTGGTGCAGCGCACGGATTGCGACCGGTTCACGCTGGCCGGTGATATTGATCCGGCTTATGCGAAGGCTTATGCCGCAGCGCGGGCGACGGGGGTCGAGGTGATTTGCTATGGCACGCGGATTGCGCCCGAAGGTGTCTGGGTGGCGAACCCTGTGCGGGTGATCGGGGGCTGAATGCCTCCGGCGGGGATATTTGAGCCATTTGGAAGGGGGTGTATGGAAGTTTGCCTGCGGCTGTATTATCTAGGGCGAAACAAGCAGGAGAACGGCTGTGACAGACAACGGCGGGCGCGTCACCAAAGACGGTATTCGGATCTACCAGCCGAGCGATTTTGCAGGGATGCATGCGGC
>Ga0256840_1004426_pt1 | contig 10544 bp, 6 predicted proteins | sample 355202metaG_FD_185969 | JGI IMG/M metagenome (GOLD analysis project Ga0256840, IMG submission 185969) | Hydrothermal vent microbial communities from Mid Atlantic Ridge, Atlantic Ocean - 355-202 | ecosystem: Environmental > Aquatic > Marine > Hydrothermal vents | place: Atlantic Ocean: Mid...
GTGAAATATGTGAAAATCTATATCGCAACAAAACGTCATCTCAAAGTCGGAGATAAAATGGCCGGACGACACGGAAACAAAGGTATTGTATCTATTATAGTTCCTGAAGTTGACATGCCGTATATGGAAGACGGGCGTTCTGTTGATGTATGTTTAAACCCGCTCGGTGTACCTTCTCGTATGAACATCGGTCAGATTTTGGAAATGCATCTTGGTATGGCAGGTCGTGAGCTTGGTGATCAGATACAGGCAGAGTTTGACTCAAAACAAAAAGACTATATACAAAATCTTCGTGCAAAGATGATTGAAATAGCTGATGTTGCGGGAATGATGAAGGCTTCTGAAGTTATTGGAAAGATGAACAATGAAGAGTTCCTGATCCATGCAAGAGACTGGGCAAAAGGTGTGAAATTTGCTGCTCCAATTTTTGAAGGAACCAATGCTGAAGAGTTTGAAAAACTCTACAAGCTGGCAAATATGGATGCTGATGGCAAGCGTGTACTTTATGACGGGAAAACAGGTGAGAAGATGAAAGAGCGTGTTAATGTAGGTTACATGTATATCTTAAAACTGCATCACCTTGTTGATGAGAAAATTCATGCACGTTCAACAGGACCATACTCACTTGTTACACAACAACCAGTTGGTGGTAAAGCACTCTTTGGTGGACAAAGATTCGGTGAAATGGAAGTCTGGGCACTTGAAGCATATGGTGCATCGGCAGTTCTAAAAGAGATGTTGACAATCAAATCAGATGATGTTGATGGTCGTGTACGTGCGTACAAAGCACTTACAAAAGGTGAATTGGTACCACAATCTGGTATTCCTGAAACACTATTTGTATTAACAAAAGAGCTGCAGGCATTGGCTCTTGATGTAGATATTATGGACGAGGTAGAAGACGATGAGTAAATTAGTACCGGTAGAAGTAACAGAAGAGAGCAGACCAAAAGATATAAAACAACTCCAGTTCCGTTTGGCATCACCTGAAAAGGTAATGTCTTGGAGTCACGGTGAAGTTAAAAAGCCTGAAACTATTAACTATCGTACTTTAAAACCTGAACGTGACGGTTTGTTCTGTGCAAAAATCTTTGGACCTGTAAGAGACTATGAGTGTCTTTGTGGAAAATACAAAAAGATGCGTTACAAGGGTGTGGTATGTGAAAAATGTGGTGTTGAAGTAACATCGACAAAAGTGCGTCGTACTCGTATGGGTCACATTGAACTTGTAACTCCTGTCGCACACATATGGTATGTAAGTTCACTTCCTTCTCGTATAGGTACCTTACTTGGTATCAAAATGAAAGATTTGGAACGTGTACTTTATTATGAAGCATATATTGTTGAAGAGGGCGGAGAGTCATATTATGATGCGGAAGCTAAAACACCGGTTTTAAAATATGATGTTTTAAATGAAGAACAGTATCGTACGCTTGTTCAAAGATTCGGGGAACTCGGTTTTAAAGCACGTATGGGTGGCGAAGTGATTCGTGATCTGCTTGATTCTATTGATTTGGTAGATCTATTTACGAACCTAAAAGAAGCTATCGGTGAAACAAAATCTGAAGCAAAGAAAAAAACGATAAACAAACGTTTAAAAGTTATTGAGTCATTTTTAAATTCAGGCAACAACCCTGCCTGGATGATGTTGACTGTTCTGCCGGTTCTTCCACCAGATTTACGCCCACTTGTAAGTCTTGACGGCGGTAAATTTGCTGTTTCTGATGTAAATGATCTGTATCGTCGTGTTATCAACCGTAATCAACGTTTGAAACGTCTTGTAGAGCTTGAAGCACCTGAAATTATTGTAAGAAATGAAAAACGTATGTTGCAAGAGTCTGTAGATGCACTTTTTGACAATGGTCGTCGTGCAAATGCAGTTAAAGGGGCAAATAAGCGTCCTTTAAAATCATTATCTGAAATTATTAAAGGAAAGCAGGGACGTTTTAGACAAAACTTGCTTGGTAAACGTGTTGACTTTTCCGGACGTTCAGTTATTGTTGTCGGACCGTCTTTACGAATGGATGAGTGTGGACTTCCGAAAAAAATGGCTTTGGAGCTGTTTAAGCCGCATTTGATTGCAAAACTTGAAGATAAAGGCTATGCGACAACGGTTAAAGCTGCCAAAAAAATGATAGAAGAAAAAACAAATGAGGTTTGGGAGTGTCTTGCTGAGATTGTTGACGGATATCCGATTATGCTTAACCGTGCACCGACACTGCACAAGCTTTCTATTCAGGCGTTCCATCCGAAACTTATTGATGGTAAAGCTATTCAGCTACACCCGTTGGTTTGTGCGGCATTCAATGCCGACTTCGATGGGGATCAGATGGCTGTGCATGTGCCGCTTTCTTCTGCTGCCATAGCTGAATGTAAGGTATTGATGCTGGCTTCTATGAATATTTTGCTTCCTGCATCAGGTAAGGCTATTGCTACACCTTCGCAGGATATGGTACTTGGTATTTATTATCTTTCTTTAGAGAAAAACGGTGTGAAGGGTTCTAACAAACTTTTTGCAAACGTTGATGAGATTAGAATTGCCTTGGAACATGATGCACTTGACTTGCATGCAAAAGTCAGAACACGTGTTGACGGACGTATTATTCATACAACTGCTGGTCGTCTTTTGATTAAAGCGATTCTTCCTGATTTTGTTCCGGCTGAGCTTTGGAACAAAGTAATGAAGAAAAAAGCTATTAATGAGATTGTTGATTATGTGCAAAAACACGGTGGAATTGGTATTACTGCATCATTCCTTGATCGTTTGAAAGATTTGGGATTCAAGCATGCAACAGAGGCCGGTGTATCAATTTCAGCGGATGATATCCGTGTTCCTGATATGAAAGAGGCAAAAATTGCCGAATCTAAAGCAAGAGTTATTGAGATTCAAAAACAGTTTGAAGCGGGACTTTTAACTGAACAGGAAAGATACAATAAAATTATTGATGTCTGGACAGATACAAACAATACACTTGCAGCAGAAATGATGCAACTGGTTCAGACAGATAAAGACGGTTTTAACTCTATTCATATGATGGCAGATTCCGGTGCCCGTGGTTCTGCAGCACAAATTCGTCAGCTTGCAGGTATGCGTGGTCTGATGGCAAAACCTAGTGGTGAAATTATTGAAACACCGATTATCTCTAACTTTAAAGAGGGTCTGAATGTAATTGAGTACTTTATTTCAACTCACGGTGCGCGTAAAGGTCTTGCCGACACAGCACTTAAAACTGCAAATGCGGGTTATTTAACCCGTAAACTTGTCGATGTTGCACAAAATGTGAAAATTGTAGAACATGACTGTCATACACACGAAGGGATAGAAATTTCTGATATTTCAGATCAAAATACATTGATAGAATCATTGGAAGACAGACTAAACGGTCGTGTTCTTGCTGATGATATTATTGACCCTATTTCAAATGAAATTCTTTATGCTGAGGGAACTCTGTTAGATGAAGTTTCTGCAAAAGTGATTGCCGAATCAGGTATTAAAACAGCGGTAATCAGAACACCGACTACATGTAAAAGTGAAGAGGGTGTGTGTGCACTTTGTTATGGTGTCAACCTTGCTACCGGACATATTGTTCGTCCGGGTGAAGCTATAGGGATTATTGCGGCACAGTCAATCGGTGAGCCTGGTACACAGTTGACACTGCGTACATTCCACGTTGGTGGAACGGCATCGTCTACTGCACAGGAACGCCAGGTTATTGCAGAAAAAGAAGGTTTTATCCGTTACTACAACCTGAAAACGTATAAAAACAAAGAAGGCAAAAACATTGTTGCCAATCGTCGTAATGCTGGTGTTTTACTGGTTGAACCAAAAATAAAAGCACCGTTTGCGGGAACTGTTGAGATTCAGACTATTCATGATGAAGTAATTATCAGTGTAAAATCTGAAAATGAAACTGTTCGTTATTCACTACGTAAGATTGAGATCGCGAAGCCAAACGAACTTGCAGGTGTCAGCGGACAGATTGAAGGAAAATATTACTTCCCTCATAAAAACGGTGAAAAAGTCGAAGCACTGGATTCTATTGTTGAAACAATCAAAGACGGATGGAATGTACCGAGTCGTATTCCATACGCGTCAGAGTTATTAGTTGATGACGGTGCTCCTGTTACGAAAAAAATTCTTGCAAAAGAAGAGGGTACTGTGAAGTATTTCTTGCTTAAAGGTGATTATCTTGAGCGATTTGAAGGGCTGAAGTCCGGATATGAAGTTGTAGAAAAAGGTCTTTTTGCTGCTGTTATAGATACCAACAATCGTGAAGCAATTCGTCACTATATAGCACGTGGTTCAGTTATTGTTACAGATGACAATGAAAGTGTTGCGCAGGATACAGTTATTGCAAAACCTTCATCAGATGAGTCGGTGGTAATTGCAGAGTGGGATCCATACTCTAACCCGATTATTTCTGAAGCAAACGGTGTTGTAAAATATGAAGATATCATTGTCGGTACAACTGCAAGTGAGCAGCTTGATGAATTAACTGGAAAAACCCGTTTGATGATTAATGATCACATATCATCAGAGTATAAGCCTGCAATTGTACTTGCAACAGAAGACGGCGAGCTTTTACGCTATGCGATTGAGCCAAAATCATCTGTGTATGTAGCTGACGGTGCTGAAGTGAAAGTTGCTGATATTTTGGCAAAAACACCAAAAGCATTGCAAAAATCATCAGATATTACAGGGGGTCTTCCACGTGTATCTGAACTTTTTGAAGGTCGTCGCCCTAAGGCAACTGCACTTATTTCTGAAATTGACGGTGTGGTAAGCTTTGGTAAACCGCTTCGCGGGAAAGTAAGAATTATTGTCAGTAATGCAGACAATGGGATAGTAAAAGAGTATTTTGTAGACAAATCTCATGAGCCGGTTGTTAATCCTGGTGACTTTGTGCATGCGGGTGAAAGACTGACTACGGGTATTTTATCTTCTCATGAACTTTTACGAATTATGGGTGTCAAAGCACTTTATAACTATCTTGTTTCTGAAGTACAGCAGGTTTATCGTTCTCAAGGGGTTAATATTGCAGATAAGCATATTGAAGTCATCTTTACACAAATGTTGCGTCAGGTAAAAATTGTAAAATCAGGTGATACAAAATTCATTGAGGGAGACTTGGTTTCTAAAGTAAAATTCACTCAGGAAAATGAAAAGATTATGCGTCTTGGCGGTCGCCCTGCGATTGCTGAACCATTCTTGGTCGGTATTACACGTGCAGCAGTTTCTGCTGACTCTATTATTTCAGCTGCATCATTCCAGGATACTACAAAAGTATTGACAGAAGCTGCGGTTTCAGCGAAAGTTGACAACCTTGAAAACTTAAAAGAAAATGTTATTATCGGTCGTACGATTCCTGTTGGAACAGGTATCTATAAAGATCAAAATTTAGAATTTGTAAGTGAAGAAGAGTAAGGGTTTCTTTTTATATTCAGAATATGAGCAATACTCAAAAGTACGAGTACATGAGCCCATATTCTGATCACTGCGTTCGGCACTAAAGCTAGTCTCTTTGGAAGAGACAGAAGTAATATATTACACATAAATTTAACACCTACATTATTCATTCTTAAAATAAGCTAACTTTAATTACAATTTCTGTATTATTTCGTGTCTATAACTCTCTAAATTTTTTAGTGAGTTAAATTCTACTGGAAAAAATTAAGTAAAAAGGAATTGTATGCCTACAATCAATCAATTGATTCGTAAAGAGCGTAAACGTGTGATTAAAAAATCAAAATCACCTGCTCTAGACTCATGTCCACAGCGTCGTGGTGTATGTACACGTGTTTACACAACTACACCTAAAAAACCTAACTCGGCTTTAAGAAAAGTTGCGAAAGTCAGATTAACTTCAGGTTTTGAAGTTATTTCATATATCGGTGGTGAAGGTCACAACCTTCAAGAACACTCAATCGTACTTGTACGTGGTGGTCGTATTAAAGATTTACCTGGTGTGAAGTATCACATTGTACGTGGTGCACTTGATACAGCTGGTGTTGCAAATCGTAAAGTTGCTCGTTCTAAATACGGAACTAAGAAACCTAAATAGGCATTTATTGCCAAATATATTCAAAAATAGCTACAGGATTAATCTTTAGTGATTAATTTTGAGTAAATTTTGAAAAAAATTGAAGTAAGGAAAATTACAAATGAGAAGAAGAAAAGCTCCCGTTCGTGAAATTATGCCAGATCCGGTTTATGGAAGCAAAATTTTAACGAAATTTATAAATAAAATCATGTTAGATGGTAAAAAATCTACAGCTGAAAAAATTATCTACAGTGCAATGGACATCATTAGCTCTCGTGGAGAAAAATCAGGAATTGATACATTTAATGAAGCTATTGAGAATATCAAACCTATAATAGAGGTTAAAAGTCGCCGTGTTGGTGGTGCTACTTATCAAGTTCCAGTAGAAGTACGCCCAGTACGTCAGCAATCTCTTGCAATCAGATGGTTGGTTGATGCAGCTCGTAAACGTAACGAAAGAACAATGGCTGAGAGATTGGCAAATGAATTTATGGATGCTGCATCAGATAAAGGTGCTGCATTTAAGAAAAAAGAAGATACATATAAAATGGCAGAAGCTAATAAAGCGTTTGCACATTATAGATGGTAATAGGATAACAAATGCCAAGAAGTCATAAATTAGAAGATGTAAGAAACATCGGTATTGCTGCTCATATTGATGCAGGTAAAACAACAACAACAGAAAGAATTCTTTTCTATACTGGTGTTGAACATAAAATCGGTGAGGTTCATGATGGTGCTGCTACTATGGACTGGATGGAACAAGAGCAAGAGCGTGGTATTACAATTACTTCTGCTGCAACTACTTGTGAATGGCAAGGAAAACAGATAAATATTATCGACACACCGGGTCACGTTGACTTTACTATTGAAGTGGAACGTTCTATGCGTGTTCTCGATGGTGCTGTATCAGTATTCTGTGCTGTTGGTGGAGTACAACCACAATCAGAAACAGTTTGGAGACAACGTAACCGTTATAAAGTTCCATCAATTGTTTTTGTAAACAAAATGGATAGAACAGGTGCAGATTTTTATGAAGTTGAGCGTCAAATTCGTGATCGTCTTAAGGGTAACCCAATGCCTTTTCAGTTACCAATCGGTGCTGAAGACAAGTTTGAAGGTGTAGTTGACCTGGTAAAAATGAAAGAGATCGTGTGGGATGAAGATGCTGCTATGGGATCTAACTATCATGTTCAGGATATCCGTCCGGAATTACAGGAAATTGCAGACGAATACAGAGAAAAGATGCTTGAGACTTTAGCTGAAGTTGAAGGAAATGATGATTTTGCTGAAAAATTCTTAGAAGGCGAAGAAATTTCTGAAGAAGAAATTAAGGCAGCTATTAAATCTGCAACTATCGGTATGGCTGTTGTTCCAATGACTCCGGGTACTGCATTTAAAAACAAAGGTGTTCAGACTCTCCTTGATGCTGTTGTAGATTACCTGCCTTCACCGGTTGAAGCACCGCCAATCATGGGTACCATGATGGATGATGAAGAAAAAGAAGTTGTTGTAGAATCTACAGATGACGGTCCTTTTGCTTCACTTGCATTTAAAATTATGACTGACCCGTTTGTAGGTGTTCTTACGTTTATCCGTGTATATCGTGGTTCTTTAGAATCAGGTTCTTATGTACACAATACTACAAAAGATAAAAAAGAGCGTGTTGGTCGTATCTTGAAAATGCATGCTATCAAGCGTGAAGAGATTAAAGAGATATATGCCGGTGAAATTGGTGCGGTTGTCGGTCTGAAATCAACTACTACCGGTGATACTTTATGTGATCCTGCTGAGAAAGTTGTGTTAGAGAGAATGGACTTCCCTGAGCCGGTTATTTCTGTTGCGGTTGAGCCAAAAACAAAAGCTGACCAGGAAAAAATGGGTATCGCTCTAGGAAAACTGGCTGCTGAAGATCCATCTTTCAGAGTACATACTGATGATGAAACAGGTCAGACTATTATCTCAGGTATGGGTGAGTTACACCTTGAAATTCTTGTTGACAGAATGAAACGTGAATTCAAAGTTGAAGCAGAAGTTGGTGCTCCACAGGTTTCTTACCGTGAAACAATCAAAAAAGAAGTGAACCAAGAGTACAAATATGCAAAACAATCTGGTGGTCGTGGTCAGTTCGGTCATGTCTTCTTAAAAGTCAAGCCGGGTGAAGCAGACAGTGGTTTTGTATTTCACAATGAAATCAAAGGTGGAACTGTTCCAAGAGAATACATTCCAGCTGTTGAAAAAGGCTGTGAAGAAGCGATGCAGGCAGGTGTTCTTGCCGGATATCCTATGGAAGATATTGATGTTACACTCTATGACGGTTCTTACCATGATGTGGATTCAAATGAAATGGCATTTAAACTCGCTGCTTCAATGGGATTCAAAGAAGCTTGTCGTAAAGCAGATGCTGCAATACTTGAGCCGATGATGAAAGTCGAAGTTGAAGTTCCTGAAGAGTATATGGGTGACGTTATCGGTGACCTTAACCGTAGACGCGGACAGGTAAACAATATGAGTGACCGTGCAGGTAACAAAATTATTGATGCTTTTGTTCCGCTTGCAGAAATGTTCGGTTACTCAACTGACCTTCGTTCTGCAACACAGGGACGTGCTACATATGCTATGGAATTTGATCATTATGAAGAAGTTCCAAGAAACATAGCTGAAGAGATTCAGAAAAAACGTAACGGGTAGTTATCGTTTTATTATAAATTTTACCACCTCTCTCCTCTCTTATACGGGAGGAGACTTTCTTTTTTTAAAAATAAAAATTCTGTTATAATGATAAAAATTTTTCAGGCTGATATTAATGCACAAAATACTACTTTTACTTATACTTGCTACACTGCTGACGGCACAAAATCCAAAAGCTTTTTCTGCACTTGGTGATATTATTTACAATAATGTGGATAAGATTCAAAAACTAGAAAATATAGATGAGTATGCACCATATGAGAAGAAAATACAAAAATATATCCTTGCTGTAAAAAGGCTGAAAAAAGAGGGTTTTTCTTTGGATGAAGGAGTGCTTAAAGACAAGATGCACTACTTAAAGCAATTACGAGAACTTTCACGTACAAATGATTTTTTTGTACGTTCTGTAAAAAGAAATTTGGATTTGGCAATTGAGAATGAAAATTCAATACTTTTTACAAAACTGACAAACAGTGGACTTATTGATGAAAAAAGAAGTAAAAACAAAATACTTGATTATTATTTCGCACATTCCGATGATGTAAATACAACAGGATTGATACAAAAATATCTGGATGAAGATAAAAAATTACAGGCAAAAAAAGAGCGTAAAAAAAGCCTGCTGCAACGAAAAAAAGAGCGAGAATTAGAAAAAATTCAAAGAATCAGAAAAAAAGACAGACTCGAACAGCAAAAACTGGAAGAGCAACTTAACAAAGAAGTGCAAAAGAAAAAGTTACAAATCAGAGAAGAACAAAAAAAAGAGCTCTCTAAAACCATATAAACTTTTCGTGTTCGTGCGGTCTGCCCTGAAGAGTGAGATAGGGAGTATACTGGGCTTTATATGAAAGTGAAGGACAGCCTTCTACGTAGTATCCCAAATATATCCATTTTTTATTTGTATTTTTAGCATATTTTATCTGATTATATAATGAGAGTTTACCTAAAGAGTATTGGGCATATTCCGGGTCATAATAAAAATAGATTGATGATATTCCGTTCTCAAGTATATCTATCAAGTCTACGGCAATGAGCTTTTCCTCATCATAATAAAGCACTTCATAGCCAAAATCAGCATGGCCTGTGACAAAAGAGTTATAGTAGTGCTGTGCAGTTGTCGCAGAGTAGTCCCACCCTTTTTTTTCATGCATATAAAGATGGTACTTTTCAAACAGCTCAAGATGCTCCTGCGTTACACTCGGTACCTGTATATAAGAAGTAATATCTTTTGCTTTTTTGATAACTCTTTTGGCAGACTTGCTGAATGTATAGTTTTCTACATCAATTTTAATACTCTGACACTCTGCACATGCAGTGCATATGGGTCTAAAGTACATTTTCCCAAAACGGCGGTATCCTCGTTCAATAAGGGCTTCACAAGATTTGGAATCACAGTTGTTGATCACTTTATAGTGTGTAGTTTGTTTTTTGCCGCTCAGATAAGAGCATGTATCATCAAGTAAAAATTCTTTAAGTAGATTCATACTGAGATTCTGACATAATTTGCTTTAGAAAGAGCAAAAGAAAAAGAGGACAGATGGATTTTTTTTTAAAACATAAGATTATGATACTCAGATCAGTTGGTGCACTCATGCTTTTAATCGGTTTTGCGGTACATTTTTGGACGACACCGAAGAGGGTGGTAAGTGAAAATGAAATAGCAGCAGCAAATGTTGCAAGAATGGAAGCAAGTGTCAAAGGGCATGCTGAAAGTGTAAAGAAGGCTAAACCGGATATAGCAACTTTTCGAGAATCTTTAATGAGTGCGCAGGAAAAGCAAAAAAGATATCTTACTATTTTTGCAATGCTCAT
>Ga0256840_1004427_pt1 | contig 10544 bp, 14 predicted proteins | sample 355202metaG_FD_185969 | JGI IMG/M metagenome (GOLD analysis project Ga0256840, IMG submission 185969) | Hydrothermal vent microbial communities from Mid Atlantic Ridge, Atlantic Ocean - 355-202 | ecosystem: Environmental > Aquatic > Marine > Hydrothermal vents | place: Atlantic Ocean: Mid...
GTAGAGTTCTCAAATAGTAGCTGTGTTGCCTCTAGTCTTGGTTTAAACTCAAAAGAGAGTGATGCAAAGGAGATTTTAAATCACCCTTTTGTTAAAAAGATTCAAGAGACATTCCCACTAAAGGAGATCAAAATATATCCTAAAGTGTAGGCTTATACCCTATGACATAGTAAGTGTTTTTGCCATCAACCTTTTTGATGTCTATCTTGAACTTCTTTGACCAATCCCTAATAATCTCATCTACCTCTTTGATCATCTCTTCACCTTTAGCCTCATTTTTTATCTTGAAATAATCTTTTGAAGAGGATAGTGCCACAAATGAGAGGTGTGCTTTTAGTTTTTCGTGCAGTGCTAAGAGATGTTTTTGCACATGCTCTTCAAATCCATTAGTATTTTCTATAACTCTTGCTAGCTGATTTAGCGCATTGTCTGTAACACTATACCCAAGTTGCGTTAAAATTGCGTCATATCTCATATAAAATTTCTCCTTTATTTTTGTTGCGCTATTAAGACATCTTCCATTACTTTTGTGATGTCACCATCCAAGATGGCATTTACATTTGAGTAGGCTTTGTTACTTCTTACATCTTTTACCTGCTGATAGGGTGCTAACACATAAGAGCGAATCTGATGTCCCCAGCCTATCTCGCTCTTCTCTACTCCATCTTTTAGAGCTTGTTGCTTTTCCAACTCTAGCTCATAGAGTCTTGATTTTAGCATTTTCATAGCATTTGCTCTATTTTTGTGCTGACTTCTGTCATTTTGACACTGAACTACTATGCCTGTTGGAATGTGGGTTATCCTTATGGCACTATCTGTTTTATTTACATGTTGACCACCTGCACCACTTGCTCTGTAGGTATCGACCCTTATGTCTTTGTCTTCTATCTCTATGTCTATATCATCATCTACCTCTGGACTTACCATGACTGAACTAAAAGAGGTGTGCCTTTTGGCATTTGAATCAAATGGAGAGATTCTAACAAGCCTGTGGATTCCATTTTCCACCTTTAAGTAACCATAAGCATTTACACCCCTAACAACAAAACTAACATCTTTTAGTCCTGCCTCATCACCCTCTTGAAAATCAAGAGTTTCAACCTTGAAGTTATTTCTCTCTGCCCATCTGAGATACATTCTATAGAGCATACTAGCCCAATCTTGACTCTCAGTCCCTCCGGCTCCTGGGTGGATGCTAACTATGGCATCTTTGCTGTCGTCACTACCACTTAGCATCATAGCTATCTCTAAATCGCTTACAAGCTTTTCTAAGTTTTGTGCTTCGCCAACAATCTCCAAAATCGTCTCTTCATCTGCCTCACTACTTGCCATCTCATAGATGTCTTTTGTATCTTCTAGTGCCGTTTTTGCCTTTGTGTATCTATCTAGCATGGAGTTTAATTGGGTTTTCTCTTTAGAGATTGCTGCGGCTCTTTTTGCATCGCTCCAAAAATCTGCGCTAGATTCTAGCTCTTCAATCTCTTTTAGTCTTGCTTGGATGGTCTCTGGCTTTATTATTTGAGCAATATTGTCAATCTTTGTTTCTAATTTTTTTAAAAGTTCACTATATTCATAACTATCCAAATTTTAACCTTTTGTTTGATATAATTCTATACAATTTTACAATAAAATGGCTTAAAAATGAAAATAATAAAAGATATAAAAGAGTTAAGAGAGTTTAGAAAAGCTCTTGCATGTAGCGTAGGATTTGTACCGACTATGGGGGCTTTGCATCAAGGGCATATCTCTTTGATAAAAAAATCGGTAAAAGAAAATGAAAAAACAATAGTCTCTATATTTGTCAATCCTACTCAGTTTTTAGAGGGTGAAGATTTTGAAAAGTATCCAAAAAGAGTAGAAGCAGATAGAAAGATTTGTGAGCTAGCTGGAGTTGATGTTCTGTTTATGCCAGAAATTAGCGACATGTATGTTTCGATTGAGCCAACTATTTTAGCTCCTACTCAAAAGGCTTACATTTTAGAAGGCTTAAGAAGACCAAAGCATTTTGATGGGGTTTTAAGAGTGGTTTTAAAACTTTTAAATCTTACAAAACCAACAAATGCTTACTTTGGAAAAAAGGATGCCCAACAACTCTACCTAATAGAAAATTTAGTAAAATCTCTCTTTTTAGATACAAACATAATCCCTTGCGAAATAGTAAGAGATGAGATGGGGCTAGCACTCTCTAGTAGAAATACCTACTTAAGTGAGAGCGAAAAAAAAGAGGCACTGAAGATTTCAAAATCTCTCAAAATCGCCTCTAAAGAGATCATAAAAGGCAATAAAAGTGTGAAACACCTAAAAGGGATAATGAAAGAGGTTTTAGAACCTCTAAAAATAGAGTACATAGAGATAGTTAATAGAGAGTTCGAAGCTATAGATGAGATAGAGCTTAAAAACAGCATTATATTGGTTGCTTGTATGGTTGGAAGCACAAGACTTATAGATAATTTGTGGATTTGACAAAGAGAATTTAATGTCGTATAATTTAAAGATGCCTCTAAAAATATACGATAAGGAGAGAATTGTGGGCTCAAAAATAACCCTCTATTCAGAACAAGACCTAATAGAGAGTGTAAAACAGTATGCAAAAAAACACAATACATCTGTATCTAGGATTGTTACAGACTTCTTTAAAACTCTAACTGAAAATGAAGAAAAAGTTAGCAGTGGTAAAAAATGCAAAAATACTCACAAACTATATGGCATACTAAAAGATGCAAAAATTGAGGAAAACGAGTATAAAAAATATCTACAAAAGAAATACCTATGAAGATTATGCTTGATACAAATGTAGTTTTAGATCTGCTTTTAGCTAGAGAACCATTTGCAACTTTGGCAGAAAAAATTTTTATAAAAATCGAATCAAAAGAGATTTGTGGATATTTATGTCCTACATCTATAGCAACGATTTACTATCTTATGAGTAAACATTTAGATAAAAACAAAAGAAATGAAACTATAAGAGTCCTTTTGGATTTATTTGAAATAGTCAGTATAGACAAAACTACTTTGGAGGAGAGTTTGAAAAATTGTGGAAGCGATTTTGAAGATAGCATCATATATACTAGCGCGAAATTTGGGGAAATAGACTGCATAATCACAAGAGATAGGAGCGGATTTAAAAAATCTACTATAAAAGTTTTATCTCCAAGTGAGTTTTTAAATGAGTAAAAATTTATATTTGGTAAGTTTGGGGTGCAATAAAAATTTAGTCGATTCTGAGGTGATGTTAGGAAGACTAAAAGAGTACAACATAGTAGATGAGCCAAAAGTTGCAGATGTTTTGATTGTCAATACATGTGGCTTTATAGGTCCTGCTAAAGAGGAGAGTTTGGATGTTATTTTTGAGCTTCATAGCCAAAGAAAAAAGGACTCTTTATTGGTGGTTACTGGGTGTTTAACTCAGAGATATAAAGAAGAGCTACAAAAGGAGCTACCTGAAGTTGACCTTTTTAGTGGTGTGGGTGATTATGATAAGATAGATGAGATAATAGCAAAAAAAGAGAGTAGATTTAGTGATTCGGTCTATCTTTTAGAGGATGAAAAAAGAGTTATAACTGGTTCAAACTACCATGCCTATATAAAACTTAGTGAGGGGTGCAATCAAAACTGTTCATTTTGCGCAATTCCCAACTTTAAAGGCAAACTTCACTCAAGAACTCTAAAGAGTATAGTAAAAGAGGTGAAGTACTTAACCAAAGAGGGATACTTTGATTTTAGCTTCATCTCTCAAGATAGTAGCTCCTATGGAAGGGATTTGGGCTTGAGTGATGGGCTTATAGATTTGATTAAAGAGATTGAGAAGATTGAAGGGGTAAAGAGTGCTAGGATTTTATACCTCTACCCAAGTACAACTTCAAATGAGTTGGTAAAAACCATAATAGAGTCCAAAAAGTTTCACAACTATTTCGATATGCCAATCCAGCACATAAGTGACAATATGCTAAAGATTATGAAAAGAGGTTCTGGAAGAAAAAGGATAGTTGAGCTTTTAGAGATGATGAGAGGAGCCAAAGATAGCTTTCTAAGAACAGGCTTTATTATAGGTCATCCAAAAGAGAGTGAAAAAGAGTTTAGCGAGCTAGTTCAGTTTTTAGAAAAGTTTAGTTTCGATAGAGTATCACTTTTTGCATATAGTGATGAAGAGGATACAAAAGCTTATGAGATGCAAGAGAAAGTTCCTCGGGATATAATTGACAAGAGATTAAAAATAGTTGAAAATATAGTTCAAAAGATGCATAATGAGTCTTTAAAAAAGGATTTAAACAAAGAGATAGAGGTAGTTTGTACTGGAAGCAGTAGTGAACATGAGTACATACTAGGAGCAAAAAAACTCGTATGGGCTCAAGAGATTGATGGTGAGATTTTGCTAAATGACTCTGAGGTTGGTGAGCTAAAAGCTGGCAGAATATATAGTGCTAAGACTACCCAATTAGCAGGAGACAAACTCGTTGCAACAGTTACCAAAACTATCTACTGATATTTTAGATGAGCTAAGAGGTAGCAAAAATCTCTTAGCATACTCCGCAGGAAGTGATTCAAATGCACTCTTTTTTACTCTTTTAGCTTATGATATAGAGTTTGATATAGCCTTGGTAAATTACAAAACAAGAGAGCAAAGTGATAAGGAAGAGGAGTATGCAAAGCAGTTAGCCAAAAAATTTGATAAAAAGTGCTACACTCTTACATGTAAAATAACAAATGGAAACTTTGAGAGTGAAGCTAGAGCCAAAAGGTACTCCTTTTTTGAAGAGTTAATCAAAAAGCACTCCTATCAAAATCTCCTAAGCGCTCATCATTTAAATGATAGATTTGAATGGTTTTTGATGCAACTTAGCAAGGGTGCGGGAGTAGTTGAGCTAAGTGGCATGAGCAAGATAGAAAAAAGAGATAATTATAAAATAATAAGACCACTTTTAGAAGTTAGTAAAGATGAGGTAGAAAAGTTTTTAAAACTAAACAACATAAAATACTTTATAGACTCCTCAAACAGTGATAAATCCTACTTTAGAAACAAAATAAGAGAAGAGTTTGCATCTAGTTTTGTAAAGGAGCACAAAGAGGGAATTAAAAAAAGTTTTGAGTATATGCAAAATGATGCAAAAAGGCTTTTTAGTGAGCCTATTTTTAATAAGCTAGAGCTATTTGTTTTAAAAAGAGATAGTGATGATTTAGTAAACATAAGAAGCATAGATAGAGTTTTAAAAAAATTAGGAGTTCTAATAAGCTCTAAAGAGAGAGATGAGATAATAAAAACAAAAGATTGTGTAGTAGCTAGAAAGTTTGCAATTAGCTTTACTAAAGATAAAATCTTCATAGCTCCCTTTTTAAAAGCCTCTATGGATAAAGATTTTAAGGAGAGATGCAGAGTCCAAAAGATTCCGCCAAAGATTCGCCCCTACCTATTTAGTGAAGCTATAGCACTAGAGTTTATATCATAAACCTTTATTGTAAAGTCCGAGTTTATCTTTGTTCCATTTGCTTCCATTGTGATCGGAAAATCTGCTTGGATTATATTGTCATACCTATTTAAACCTGTTAAAAAATCATAAAAATTTGTTGGTGTTTTTAAAGAGGATGTGACTCTTAGTTTGTACTCGATAAATTCATTTTTATGACCCTTTTTACCAACCTCTTTTAGTGCAACTTTGGTAAAATATGTTCCTGTATAATCTAAAAAATTTTTTGTTGAAAATTTGTTTGAAAACGATGTAATTATCTTTCTATTTTGTGAGCGTAAATTTTTCAGCTCCTTTTTTCTATCATTGAGCATATTTTGTACTCTTACTTTATGCAAATATGCTGTTTTATAAATCTTTTTTGATGCTCTATACTCCTTTATATTGGGTACAATTACTACTAATATCATAAATAGAGTTACAATTATGAAGAGCAATAAAAATATCAATAACTTCAAAATATCAATCTTTTCCATACTTTTATCCATTATTCGAGTACCTCATTGTCTATTACTTCATTGGTACTAACAAAGTTGTACCATCCACCCTTTGTTAAATAAAAGACAGTATTGCTCTTATGAAAAATTGATTTTAGTGGAGCAGCTAATAAAAAGTTGAATGTGTCTTTTGTGGGAGTAGTTCCATAGATAACTAAGGAATTTTTTTTCATAATAACCCTTGAGAGAGTTATTTGATCGGGCACTAAATCAAAGAGGTTTTTTATACTATCTTTTAAAACAATATTATTGGCATAAATCTCCTCTGCTAAAGCCTTTTGTCTTAAAATAAAACCAATCTGTCCATTTACCTTCTCTATCTCTTTTTCTAAAACTGCTCTATTGGCATCTAACTCTTTTGCACTATTTTTATAATCAGAATTTTTATAAATAATAAAAAAATTAAACAGATTTAAAGCAATCACAACAAAAGATATAAAAATCAACCAAAGCTTTGTAAACATGCTAAAGAGGTACTTTTTTCTTGGTTTAATAAAGCTATATCTCATTTAAACACCTCTTTAATAGCTACTTCATTTATAACTTCTACTAAATCAATTTTGTGAAGCTCCAAATCCATAAAAAGCTCATTTTCAATCATGTCTATTAGTTCTGAGCTTATCTCAAAACCATCGTAAATGACAACAGTATCTAAAAAATTGCTCTCATAAATTGGATTCTTATAGTACTCTTGTAGAGAAGTTTTCAAATATTTATAGACCAGTACATCTCTTCCAAAAAGCTCTAAATCCTCTTTATCTTCATCATCAAAGCTATCTAAATCTTTGTTTTTCTCATCTACATCTTCAAAGTCTACATCTTTATCTTCAAGACTATCTAGCTTATCTAAATCTTCTAAATCTTCCACTCCTCCTATATCTTCATCCTCTATGCTATCTAACTCTACTAAATTTTCAACACTATCTATCTCTTCTTCATTTTCCCAATCATCATCCACTCCGCTACTTAAATTGTCATCTGTGGTAGTTCTAAAAAAGGCTCCAAACTTTAGTGTGAATCCATCAAAAACAGATACAGCAATGCTATCTTGATGATTAAGAATATAGAGCGTAGGTCTTGTTTTTGGTTTATCCTTTTTAATAAGCATATATTGGATAACAAATGGAGAGTATATAAAATCCAAACCTACATCTGAAAAGATTTTTTTAACCCAATTGATATCTATAAAAGAAGCATAAACTGACCAACTATTTTCAATAGCGATATGAGATACATTTTTTAAATCTACACTATTTTTTACAAAATCTTCTGCTTCAACACCATATATTGCTCCTTGCCCCATTGAGTCTAAAAATAGTGCAATATAGGTGAAGTTATACTCTAATTGAATCTCTTCAAGATAGTTTTTCATCTTTTGTGGAATTTCATTTGGAACAGTTATTTCAAAATTTTTAGTTGTTTTTGACTTGATTTTTTTATTTTTAATGATTTTAGAGTAAACAGTCCAACTAGAGCCATTTTGCACTATAGTTACGAATAGATTTGAAAGATACTTCTGAATAACTTTGGTCAGTGGCATATTTTCTCAACTTTTTGGTTTATTATAGCAAAATGAAGCAAAATAAGTTCCTAAAATAGCTCATCATAGAGTTGTTGAAACTTTTTTTGCATATCATGTGCATTTTTTTTCAACTCATCATCTGTTAAAACAGATGATTTGAGATCATTATAGCTCTCTATCATAATTTCACACATCATTTTTATCCTAACCTTATCAGCGGAAGAAAAATCTTTCTTTGAACTTATCTCATTTATCTTTTTTAAGTACTCATTTCCCTCTTCAATGTACTTCTCATAAGATAGTGCAATTTTACTTTGAGTTAGAATTGTATTTGCCATTTTATTATAACTATCTTTTTCATAAGCTTTTTTTGCCAATTTATACGCCTCTTTATAGTTACCCAAAAGATAGTAAATCCTAGCTTCAATAGAGTCTTGATAAGAGGAGTTAAAACTAAAGTACAAAAAACTTCCTAAAAGTATTAGCAATACAAAAATAATAAGTTTTATTTTAGAGAGCATTTTTCATCAACTCCTCTTTTATCTTTTTTTTTGCCTCATCCATGCTTAAGCCATCTATAAAAAATGGATCACTATAGTAAAAATCAAGCGTTGAAAATGGTTTTGGTATCATAAACCTATCCCAACTTTTTAATCTCCAACTTTTACTAGCCTTTACATTCATAGCTATTATTGGGGTGTTTGTCTTTTTGGCAATCAAAACTGCACCGTCAGCTACACTATGTCTTGGACCCTTAGGACCATCAGGAGTAATTCCAACATCTCTTCCCTCTTTTATGGATTTTAAAGCTTGTAAAATTGCTTTCATTCCACCTCTAGTAGAGCTGCCTCTTATAGTTCCACCACCAATTAACTTTAGCAATCTAGTTGCAATCTCTCCATCATGGTGAGCGCTTACTATAGTATCTATATTGGTCGAACCTCTATACTCAATATACCCAAAAGGTAACATCATAAGCTCACCGTGCCAAAAAACAAATATTGAAGCCAAATCACTTCTCTTTGTTTTATTAAAATGATATCTCTTTTTACAAGTAAAATGCAAAATCTTTAAAAACAGATATAAGACGGGAGGTAGTACTCTTAATTCTAATCTCCTTCTTCTATCCTTACTGAACAATTTGCCCATATAGTGTCAAACGCTTTGGATTTGTTATTTTTACTTTACAAGTTCTTCCAAGCAACTCCTCGCTACCCTCAACTTGCACTAGTGCATTATTGTCAGTTCTTCCTGCTACAAAATTTCCTGCTCTTAACTCTTCAAAATATACATCATAGATCTTATTTTGCCTACTTTTTGCAATCTCGTCTAAAATTTCATCTTGTCTACTTTGTAGTATTTTCAATCTTTGTGAAGCAACTCTATCATCAACAACATTTTCAAATTTACTTGCAGCAGTTAGTGGTCTAGGTGAAAACTTAAAAGAGAAAATTTGCTCAAACTTTACTCTATTTAAAACATCCATAGTATCATCAAAATCCTTATCGCTTTCACCTGGAAAACCTACTATAATATCTGTACTAATAGAGACTTCAGGAATCATATCTCTAAGTTTCAAAGCTCTATCTAAAAACCACTCCTTTGAATAGCCTCTTTTCATCGCTTCTAATATTTTGGTTGAGCCACTTTGAAGAGGCATATGCATTGACTTGCATATTTTTCTATTTTTTGCAAATGTATTTAAAAACTTATCATCCATATGTAGCGGATGAGGTGAAGTAAATCTAATCCTATCAACCCCATCAATTTCACTAACCATATCTAAAAGGTCGCTAAAATCTATCTTGGAAGCTCTTTTTTGAGAAAATCTTCTACCATAGTTGTTTACATTTTGACCAAGCAAAAAGATCTCTTTTGCGCCACTTTTGACTGCCTTTTTTGCTTCTGCTACTATAAGTTCAGGCGGAATTGATATCTCCTCTCCTCTAGTATGTGGAACTATGCAATAAGTACAGCTCTTATCGCACCCTATTGAGATATTTATATAGGCTTTGTAGAGTGAATTTCTATACTCTCCAAACACATATGTACTCTCATCATAGTTTATATCAACATCTATAAATTTTTCTGTTTTTACGGCTTTTGAAACCTTAGAAACATTTCTAGCACCCAATACAAAATTTACATTAGGAGCCCTTTTGAAAATTTCATCTCCCAAGTGAGAGGCGGTACAACCACATACCCCAATTTTTGCTCCCTTTTTTTTCAGCTTATTAAAGACTCCAATCTCTGAAAAAAGCTTATCGACAGGCTTTTGTCTAACGCTACATGTATTGATCATTATTAAATCTGCCATCTTTGGATCATCACAAAGCTCATAATTCTCCTTTGAACTAAGCTCAGCAATAATATGCTCACTATCTCTAGTGTTCATAGCACAACCCAAAGTCTCAATATAGAGCTGTTTTTTACTCAAAATACAATCCTATAAAATGTGAATTTCATACATATAGTCCTCTTCACCTAAGCCATACTTTACCTCTCTTAAATAGACACTAAAGTTCTTCTCTTCAAAGTACTCAACTAATGCAACCAAATCTTTATGAGAGTTTTCTTTATCAAAATAAAATATCTTATGTCCCTCTTTTGCAATAGTATCTTCAACCTTTTCTAGCGTTATAATTTTTGGCTTTGCATTTAATTCTGTTCTAGCTAATTTCAATTCCATCAGACTTCCTTAGTTTTAGTAACTGCCTTAGTGTATTGATTAAAATGTATAACCTTTTAAAAAATACACAAGGTCAATGGTAATAACCAGATAGTATATCAACTTTTGAATAAAAATCCCATTAAGGGCACCTCTAAAAACCCTAGTATATCTCAGCACTGCATAGGAGTTTACAATCAAGGCACTCTTTTGAAGCCCTAGCCAAAGCTAAGGTGAAAAAGAGTAACGAAGAGTGTAAGCTCCTATGCAGTGCCCAAGGGGAGGGATAAAAAAAGCGATATTGCAAAAAACTTTTTATCACCGTAGCTTCAGCTACGCTTCAAAAAAGATTTTTCACAATCTCATCTTTTTTTATCCCTCTGAGATATGCTAGG
>Ga0256840_1004428_pt1 | contig 10543 bp, 13 predicted proteins | sample 355202metaG_FD_185969 | JGI IMG/M metagenome (GOLD analysis project Ga0256840, IMG submission 185969) | Hydrothermal vent microbial communities from Mid Atlantic Ridge, Atlantic Ocean - 355-202 | ecosystem: Environmental > Aquatic > Marine > Hydrothermal vents | place: Atlantic Ocean: Mid...
GGACAAACACCACCACCCTGTACACTGCACTCTAAACTACTTGAAGAGCTAGACTATGAGAACATCCAAGAGATGATAGGCGTAGAGCTAAACGATGAAGAGTTAGAAACACTCTCGGAGATACAAAAACAAAAGGTACTGACGCATGATGATACAAAATCTATCGCTTTTAGCAAGACATTAGGGCAACATTTTAGAAAAAAAGAGAGAAACCATGCTATTGCTCTAGCACTAAAAGATGGTTATACCCAAGCGAATATTGCTAAGCATCTTGGTGTCTCACGCTCACTTATCTCAAAGATAGTGAAGAATAATGGTGTATTTTCAACGCCTGACCCCTATAAGGAGATGGATGCTTTGGGGAAGTTGCGTTCGCCTTTTCTTTTTGTTGTCTCTTATAACCAAAGCAAAATCTTTGTACAAGCACTTGACAAGTTAGACAAAGACATCTACTACAAACTGGAAGATTGGCGTAATTACCCTGTAAAGAAGCGTACTAAGGACTTTACGTTTTCTAAGTCTCCTGTGGCTTTTGCTACCTACAAAAAAGCTTTAGATAGAATACTAGAACAGATACGCTCTGGTAATACCTATCTACTCAACCTTACCTTTAAAACCCCCATAGAGACCAACTACACTCTCAAAGAAATATTTACTTATTCGCGTGCCAAGTTCAAGCTCTACTTTAAAGATGAATTTATCTGTTTCTCTCCAGAGCGTTTTGTAGACATATCAGGCAATACTATCGCCACCTACCCAATGAAAGGGACTATAGATGCTAATATTCCCCAAGCTAAAGAGAAGATACTCGTAGATAAAAAAGAGATGGCAGAGCATGTGATGATAGTAGATTTAATGCGTAATGACCTTGGCATTGTAGGTTCTAAAGTCAAGGTAGAGAAGTTTCGTTATGTTGAGAAGATAAAAGCAGGTAACAAAGAGTTACTCCAAGTAAGTTCTAAAATCACTGCAAAACTCCCAGAAGACTGGAGAGACAACATAGGTTCACTGCTTTCACAGCTTTTACCTGCTGGGTCTATTACAGGTACACCTAAAAAGAGTACTGTAGACATCATCAATAAGGTAGAAAACTTTGACAGAGGGTTTTACGCTGGAGTCTTTGGTGTCTTTGACGGGAAGAACCTTCGTTCAGGGGTGATGATACGTTTTATAGAGAAAGAGAAAGGAAAGCTCTACTATAAAAGCGGTGGGGGCATCACCATAGATTCTGATGCTAAGAGTGAGTATGAAGAGCTTGCAGATAAAATATATCTACCTTTTTGATTGGCATCCTCTGTCTGCTCTATGTTTCCATTCGTAAACATTATCATCTTTGAGTTTTGAGAAGTAGAGCTTTCCAGAGTTTCGCCATGCATCAAGGATGATTCCACTCTCTATCGCTTTTCCTTTTGCTACTACAAGCATACTATTGTGTTCTGACCAGTACTCTCCTATGTTTGCCCCCACTAAGTGAAATTCAAAAGAGGGGTAAGTACTTTTCAAAAAATGTAAATACAAAGCATCTGACCAATGATAACAAAGCCCTTTTTCTTTAATACCAATGTTGACTAAAAAGTTATGATACTGTGGAGGTGAGGTGAGTTTAAATTCGTTACTAAGTACTTCCACCTCTTGATAAATTTCTTGAGAGAGCTTCATGGCTTCAATGTGGGTAATATTACTGTCTAATGTTTCTAGAGCCTTACTAAGCTTACTGACTTCATCTCTATTGACGCTGCTAGGTTGTACCACACAGGAAACCAAGAGTAAAAAAGAAAGAAAAAGGTTAAAAAAGTGTCTGTGCATACTGTAAAGGAAGATAATATGCAATAACTACTGCTATAAGTAGCATCGCTGAATTATAGAGTGACAAAAAATTGACACTCTTTGAGAGTAAAAACCCACCTAGAAAACCAGCTAGAAGTCCACCTATATGTGCAGAGACATCAACGGAAGTTATGGAAAAACCTATCACAAGGTTAATCCCTATAATGATGGCAAAATCTTTCATAAATGCTTTTGATTGGACTGCTATCTCTTCCTTATGTGCAAGAAAAAAACCTGCAAGCGCTCCAAAAACGCCAAATATTGCTCCAGAAGCCCCTACACCTACACTCACAGGATGCATGTAGAGTGAAACTAATCCACCAATAATACCAGAAAAAAGATAGATACTTAAGTAAGATTTTGTATCAAAGTACATCTCTGCACCACGTCCTATGAGGTAAAGAGAAAACATATTCATAAGTATATGTGTCATGCCTCCATGCAAAAACATTGCCGTACCTAGTCGCCACCATTGGTCTTGAAGCACAGTAAGAGGTCCGAACAAAGCACCCAATTCAACAAGGACTTCTAAGTCCATATCCACAAAATCACGGCTATAAAAAGAGCTAATGATATACGTTAAAAGATTTAATGCAATAATCATATAAGTCAGCTTATAGCGTACAATATTGTTTAACATAAAGGGTTAACAAATTGCCTCAGCAAATATAACACCATCGACACCACCTCGTGCGATTTTAGAAATATCTTTTTCATTTTCAATCAGTACTAAAATACGTGTATCAAACAGATATTCTTGCGCGATGGGTTGTATCATTAAAGCATCATCTTCTTCACAGATGATAAATTTTGCACCAAGCCCATTAGCAAAAAGGGCATCGTCTAGTGTATTGACCACAACTGCAAATACAATGTTATTTTCTTGACAATGTGATGCATAGGTATGGGAATCAACCAAAGGTTCAAGTAAGACAATGTCTTCTGCCTTACTTTTCTTAATATCTTCTATAGAAAATACTTTACAAAACTGACTACTCTTAATCCATGGATGTCCAACAATTATCATAATATTCCTTTATTAAGTTATGGTGTGCACTCTTCTGAACAGTAATACTTTCCTGAGATGATAATACTCTCTTTAACCGTCACATAAGTGCTACATGTATCACACTCTACAAGTGTATCTTCTTCTAGCTTTTTTTCATGAGGAGTCTTAGTAATTTTAGGGAATTTTCCACCAAAAAATTTGTAAATAAACACCCCTGCTATAGCAAAAATAAGTAATTTTAAAATCATTCTTTAACTCTTTATATATAGGTAATTACGCTGGTTTTTTTGTACTATATCATAATCTAACTGATGTTGTACATCTTCTATTTCATCAAAAACGCGAGAGCCTTTGTAAAAAAGATACTCTGTTTTGCTGTCACTTATCTCTTGTGTCAAATCGAGTAACAACTTTGTATTGGTTACAGCACGAGAGGTGATGAGTTCAAAGGCATCATGTTCAACAAACTCTACTCTTTTGGCTTCCACTTTTACATTAGGTAAACCTAAATCTATAGCTGCATACTTTAAAAAAGAGACTCTTTTTTTTAAAGGCTCTGCTAACACCACTTCCGTCTTGGGGTAAGCAATTGCTAAAACCAAGCCAGGGAAACCTGCACCAGTTCCCACGTCAAGTAATGTTTTAGGTTTAGCTGTAAAGGTTAAAGGAAACAAAGAATCCACGATATTTACATAAATAGCATCAACAGTTTTTGCCCCTGTTAAATTGTGTATCTGATTCCATTCATGTAACAAAGATGCAAAGTTTTCAAGTTTGATAATGACATCATCACCTAAGGGTATCTCTTCTTTATCCAATAATTGACTTAAGTTCACAATGCCTCCAGTGTGACAAGAGTATTTTTTTCCAACTCTGATATAAATACTTCTAAGTCTGATAGTAGCACGTCTCTACTCACGTCATATTCTTCTAGTAAAATATCTAAAACCTCAGAAAGCACAGAAGTGTGTTGAAGTGCTTTCCAAATAGAGGTACCTACCTCATCTAATCCAAAATAGTTTTCACTATTCATATCAAGTAAAACCATTTCTTCGTCAATCTCTTGTGTAAATACTGTTTCTTCAAATTTAACTTTTTGTTTTAAGTTCATCTCACTTCTTTTTTAGAAAATTATAGCATGATTGTGGTGAATTATTTTATAAACTTTTTATAAAACACCTTAGGGCTATGATGAAATGCCAATGCTTCGAATGCTAGCTTATATTTAAGCTCTTTTTCTATCTCTTCAGCTACCTTTTGTTGGTACACCTCTGCAACCTCATCTTCCCCTATAACACCGTGCAGTCCATCCACAATACAAGATGCTGCTAACTTACCACTATGTAGTGCAAACCGTATACCCTCTCCTGAAACTGGGTTTACTAATGCTGCGGCATCTCCTGCAAGCAGTACACGTTGTTTAGTAATTTGCATACTGCCGTTATAAATTGGGATAGGGTATCCTTTTATCTTCTTTTCTTTAATACTCCCCTCTTGAAAATTTTTTGCTATAAAATCTTCTAAAGGTACATGCAAGTCGAAAGGTTTACCCCAAGTACCTATACCGCAGCTAAAAGTATTGTTGTCTTTTGGAAATATCCAGCCATATCCTTTATCTAAACAAAAATAATTCATAACCATTGCATCTTTATTGTTTTGATAGTGCGCGTGAGAGGTCTGTATTTCTACATCTAAAGTAGGTGCAAATTTCTTCTGTTTCATTAAACCTAAGGACTTAGATACCACTCCTAGCGGGCCATCTGCCCCTATAACATATCGTGATGTTATGACTTCACCTGTATCTAAGATAATTTTTACGCTATTATCTTCTAGAGAAATATTTTTTACAGCACAATTATCGTTAAGTTTCATTATCCCCTTGGCTCTTTTTTGAGCTTGTGTGACTAAAAACATATCAAACTCACTTCTATTTACCATAATAATGGGCTGATCTTGTGTTTCCACCTCTACCTTATCTTGATAATCATGCAAGAAATGCAAGGCGCTTACTTCATGCCTAGTCACAGCAGAAATATCTATAGAAATGTGCTGTTTTACCGTTGTAGGCATAGCACCACCACAAGGCTTTATCCTAGGTAATACCTCTTTTTCTATAATCAAAACATTGATATTGTGTAAAGACAGTTCTAATGCAGCATTCGCACCTGCTGGCCCAGAGCCAATAATAATGACATCATATATCATTTTTTCTCCTTGTTCGTAAAATCTTGTTGTGTGCTACTATGAATGTATAAACTTCTTCTAATCTCTGTATATCTTGGGGAATACCTATTTCATAAATGTCTATATTTTTTGCCATAGCATGCATATTGCTAAATGTTTCTTTTTTTAACATAGATAGCTTCATGTCATGGCACATTTCCATAACAGTAAATTTGGCTATGCCATGTACCTTTTTTATACAAATAGACGCTTCTTTATCTAGCTTTTTTAAACGATACACAGCAGATATATCTGTACTTTTTTTAGCAAAGTTTTCCACATATTCACCTAAATCTTCTAAGGCTCTGTAGTTCCTAGCATAAGGATAAGAAGGTATAGCCTGATATACGCCATTGTCCTCAATAATCGCTAGTTTATCGTCACTAACCAAACTGTGCCCTTTTGTTAAGAAGTGGTGGGTCAAGGTAGATTTACCTCCAAAGGAAGGAGCTGCAAACAATACTGCATTTCCCTCTACGAGCACAGCTCCTGCATGTAATATCTGATACTTATGCTCAATCACATAATAAAGGGGTAAAAATGTATGTAATAACCAATACTTAACATACATATTATCTACTGATTTATATTGATAGTAATATACTATATCATTGTCTGTACTCCAATAAAAATGAATCACATTTTTAATTACAAAATGATATTGTACTTGTGAGGTTTTCTTATTTATTGACCACTGCAAGTAAGTCTCTCTTCCTTGATTAGTATGAAAAACTATTTTATTTTGTAACCATGGCATAATATAAGGTGGTTTTTTACGTTTAAATCTAAGTTTGTATACATTTTGTATAGAAGGTTTTTCCATATGAAAATCAAAGTCATGGCTAATATCTGTTAAATACATAAATACCTTATCTACCGATTTGTCTATGTTTATAATAAGCATTTACTTTAGTTAGAACAGTATCTTTAAACTCAAAGGCAAAAAGAAACAAAGAAACATTTTGTAATACTTCCAATGTAAATCCTAAATGCTTAATATAAGGTTCAAAATGCATATAATCACTGTCGCTATAAATTAAATCTATTCGCTCTGAAATTATTTGTTTATCCTTATCATATCGTATTGAATAATAGTGTTCCTTCTCCATCAATTTAAAAATATCAATACCTATTTCCTTTATAAAGCTTGGAAAATACTGTGCTAAAATATGCGTTTTTACAATACAATACACCTTGTAAGATTTAATCTCATTATTATAATAATCTACACCTAAACCGTAGAATTTATATGCAAATGGTAACTCAACTTGAAGTCCAAAATGATTTAAAAGCATATTGTCATACTCGTCATGTGGGCTAACATAAAAACTTTCTCTCAAAATCTTCTTGTCTATCACTTTACTATATGCTATTTTACTTATCTGATCTTTTTTATGTAATGTACTTATGCTAGCTAATATATCTTTATTTACAACATGATTGTTTAAAAAATCTACTTCTTCAGCCAACTCATGTTTCGGTAAAAAATCACAATGATAGACGAATCTATTTTTAAAAGAATACTCTGAACCATGATCAATATTTTTCACAAAATAAACATATCGGTGGGCATATCTAATATTGGACTCAATAATATGCGAGACAAAGGCATTGAATACTTTTTGCATCTGCTCTGTATCGGCAATATATAGCTCAGCTTGTCGTTTATTGTAATACACCTGAGAAACACGTCCACCTTTTGTAATATAATTTTCTTCTCTATCTCCTAAACCACAGCAACTATTAACATCTATACAATCTATACAACCTAAAAGAAAACTACTCCTGCTCAAGTGAAATGGCATATATTTGCTATAATTTTTACTTTCTTCAGGAATCATATACGGTGCGTACAATGCATAAAAATTGTCCTCAAATATATTTTGAACTGCACAATAAGGAATACCCCATATACCTACATTCTTATCTTTGTTGATTAAGTTTGTACTTAATTTCTTTAAAAAAAATAGTCTATCAAGAATAATTTCATTTATATGAATATCAAATATAATACCTTTAAAATTTTTATGTGCCATACAATCATTAACAATTACGACAATAGTATGAAAACTACTTCTTGTTGGCAAAGAGAGTAAGAGATAAAAGGGAAAAGAGGTTTTTAAGGTTTCTATATACTGATTTTTACTTGTATATGTAATAATTGGATACAGTCTAGAAAGCCTTACATCAGGATTTGGAATCATTCAAGGCTACGCACTATATATTAAAATGGTCTATTAAAATTATTGCCATTTGGATTTGCAGCTCTACCATAAAGACCACCAGTTCTACGAGCTCCACCATCAGACCTTGTGCCTGACGCGCCTAATGTATTCGTGACCATATCACCAATGGGGGTTAACTTCGGAGATGTATATTTTTTCTTCATAAGAACTTCCTTATTATCACAATATATTGCAACTATTATAACATAAAAATATAACTTTACCTCATATCTTTAGTGATTTTTGTAGCCAATACTCAATATTGACCACTGTCCATACATCCACTATATTCTTCTTGTTATGATAGTTTTTCATAAGATTTTTTATATCATTTTTACGCAATAAAGACAGTCTTAGTAATTCTGATTGAGAAAATAACACGTCAAGATCTAAACTATCAAGTTGCATAATGAGAACATCAGAGAACTCTGCTTTATCCCACCTTTTTCTTACTTGTTCTGGTAAAATGTCTTTCATTGCATGACGTAATATAATTTTAATATATCCTTGAGAATATTTATATTCTGAAGGCAATGAGAGAATATACTCTATAAGTTTTTTATCGTAAAAAGGATGCCTCATTTCTACATTATAATTCTTTTCAATCACATGAAAAATATTGCCGTCAAGGTTGGTAGATTGACTTGCAGACACAAGTGCATGCATATTTCGCACATAACATTCACTGCTACTGTTTTCTAAAGAAAACAAGTCTTTAATATCAATCCTTTCTACTTTTTTACCTCTAAATAGTAAATATTTAATAATATTCTTTTGTTGTTTTGTAAATAATGGCCATACTCCGCAACGTAATGCATAAAAAAACCGCCCTTTTTTTAATGCTTTTATTTCACTGTAAAGTTTTTTAAAGTTTTTACGTAACAACAAATCAGATATCACCTCACAGTGTCCTTCTAAAAGATTGTCACCACCTTGACCAGTAATAATCACATTTTTATTTGCTTGACGTATTATTTCTGCCATAGGGAAATACATAGTAAATGTATTGACAATAGGCCAATGTGGACTCATTTTATAGTTAAATTCAAAATCATACTGTCTTTGAAAATCCATAGCAGAAACATCAACATTTTTTGTTTTAAATGTATATGCTTCCTCTAGTGACTTAACATACGCATATTCATCACATGACATACCCTTAAAAGACATACTATAAGTATCAACATTTTCATTGGGATATTTTGTTTTTTGCATAGAAACAATAGAAGAGGAGTCAAGTCCTCCACTTAACTCATATGCCGTTTCACTATGATTTTTTACCCTCATATCTATCGCTTTTTGAAATAACCTCTTAAAAGGCTCTAATGTATCTTCTAAAGGGGTGTCATAATCTATTGTAATCTTTTCAGGAAACCAATATTTATATAATTTAATTGTATCGTCTCGGATAGTAACGTAATGAGCAGGAGGCACTCTATAGATGTCACGATACATGGTTGCTTCATAATCTATTTCAGTATTTTGCAAAAAACTTTTAACTGATTTTATATTGGGTATCAATTGTATTCCACTCAAATCATGTAAGACATCAATATCATTTGAAAAATAATATTTTTTGTTATATTTTAGATAATAAAGAGCTTTTATACCTAAAATATCTCTTGTGGCAATATATTCTCTCTTTGTGTCATCATAAAGCACAAAAGCAAAATCACCATTAAATGTATTAAAGGACTTAACGCCCCATTTTTCATAACATAAAAGCACAAGTGTGTCATCATTATAAACATACGGTTTCATGAGAGTATCTAGTAATTCTTCACGGTTATATAAAACTATTTTTTTATATACAAACTTCATTTATGATGCTACATCCCAAGTATAACTTACCATTACTTCATGCTTTTCATATTCATATTCGCCTATCATAACTTCACCGTTATAGGCAAGCCATGCGTGTGCTTTATGTATCTTTTCTTCTTTCATCACACCGATATAAAGTCTGCCCCCTATTTGTCTTTTGACTAACATTTTTTGGGCACTAATAGTTTGTGCCAAACAAGTATTCTTCCCCCACGTATGCCCACTTGCTTGTTTGACTGCTTCACACACATTCGCAACGATGGCTTGGTCTGTCATGGCAGTATCATCTATATTTGCATTATTTTGTATTTGTTTTAAATCTTGTGTGGCATATTTAAAAGAAGTTAATTTAAGTATAGTACGTACCCATAGTAATATGACATAGGCTTCTAAAAAAAGTTTTTTCTTCTCCCTATCAAGTCTGCAAAAGTTTTGAATATTCTTTATCATATTAGATACTCATTTATAGGTTTTGAGCTTAAAGTAAATGTCCCATCTGGTCTTTTTTTACTTTTAAGTAAGCCTCGTTATATGGGTTTGAAGCTATTTTAATGGGAAGCCTCTCTACAATTTTAATGTCTCCGAGGCTTTCTATTTTTCTAGGGTTATTTGTCAGTAACTTAAGTTGGGCGATGCCAAAATACTTGAGTATAAACTCTACAACTTCATAGGTACGTTCATCTGCTTTAAAGCCTAACTGATGGTTGGCTTCAACCGTGTCGAACCCTTTGTCTTGCAAGGCATAAGCGTTTACTTTGTTAAGCAGCCCAATATTACGTCCTTCTTGACGGTGGTAGATAATCATCCCACCCTCTTTGGCTATGAGTGCTTGTGCGAAAGCCAGTTGTTCTCCACAGTCACACTTGATTGATCCTATAGCATCACCAGTAAGACATTCTGAGTGTACACGCACTATGGGGGTGTCTATCTCGTCTAGGTTTTCTGTAAAAATGGCTAAGTGTTCTTTACCATTTATTTCATCTATTTCTTTAAAGGCTTGTATTTTAAAAGTACCATATTTTGTGGGCAAGGTGGCAATTTGTGATATTTCTATATTGTTCATGCAAATATTATACTTTAATTAATAGTTAATAGCCCATAATTAGTGTAAAATAACCCAATTTATTTACGAAGGTAACCTAATGTTCGCAAGATTTAGAAGAAAAAGAATTAACCCCGTCCTAAGAGACTTACTTCAAGAAACACATCTTAGTGTAAACGACTTCATCTACCCTCTTTTTGCCAAAAGTGGCACAGGTATCAAAATTGAAGTAGCCTCTATGCCTGGTGTATACCAAATGAGCATCGACGAGATAGTTAAAGAGTGTGACGCACTTAAAGCACTTGGTATCAAGTCTATCATCCTTTTTGGTATCCCTGATGTAAAAGACTCTGTAGGGTCTGACGCGATGTGTGAGCATGGCATCATCGCTCA
>Ga0256840_1004429_pt1 | contig 10541 bp, 11 predicted proteins | sample 355202metaG_FD_185969 | JGI IMG/M metagenome (GOLD analysis project Ga0256840, IMG submission 185969) | Hydrothermal vent microbial communities from Mid Atlantic Ridge, Atlantic Ocean - 355-202 | ecosystem: Environmental > Aquatic > Marine > Hydrothermal vents | place: Atlantic Ocean: Mid...
CTGATCACCAAAGGCGACATTTCAGGCAAAATCGCCAAGGAACTGTTTGAAATCGTCTACACCGAAGGCGGCGATCCTGCCGAAATCGTTGAATCGCGCGGCATGAAACAGGTCACCGATATGGGCGCAATCGAAGCCGCGGTAGACGAGATCATGGCCGCAAACCCCGCACAGGTGGAAAAAGCCAAGGAAAACCCGAAACTGGCGGGCTGGTTTGTCGGTCAGGTGATGAAAGCCACCGGCGGCAAGGCCAACCCCAAAGCGGTGAACGAAATTATTGCGAAAAAACTGAACGGCTAGCGGCGGCGGGAAACAGCCACAAGCGTTTGGACTTGGACAAATGAATTTGCTAAGACTTGCGTCTTGCGACAAACCAAAAGGTGAATCATGCCGAATTTCGAGTATAAAGTAGTGCCCGCCCCGAAAAAGGGCCTGAAGGGCAAAGGTATCAAAGGAGCCGAGGAAAAATTCGCCAACGCTCTGGCTACGGTCATGAACGAACTGGGGGCTGATGGCTGGGAATACCAGCGCTCTGACACCCTGCCCAGCGAAGAACGCTCGGGGCTGCGCGGCAAGACAACGGTCTTTCACAATGTGCTGGTGTTTCGCCGCAAGATTGCCACCAAGGCCGAAACATCGACCGCAACACGCAATCCTGTCACCCCGCGTCCGGTCAGGAAATCCCCGGAACAACGCGCACCGTTACTGGACAGCGCAATAGCAAAAGAATCACAAACGGCCCCTGCTGTCGGCCCCGCCACCGAAGCAACCGAGGTCAGAGACCCGCGTGTTGGTTCTGACGGGCAATAATCAGCCGTTGATTTCCAGCGCCAGCGCGTGAATCCGCCCGATCAATTCCTCGCCCAGTGCCGCATGTAGCGCGCGGTGACGGGCAAGGCGGCTCATATCGTTAAACGCATCTGCCTGAATTATAATGCGAAAATGGCTCTCGTTGCTGCCATCATGACCGGCGTGGCCTGCATGTTGGCTGCTTTCATTGATCACTTGCAGCGCGCTTGGCGAAAACGCCGCCTGCAATTTTTCATTTATCTGCGTTTCTACTGACATTTTTTTCCTTTGCCCCCTTCTATCCGGCGCGTTTCACGGTAAACTCTCGGGTCCGAGTCGAAAAGGTAGGAAAATGGTAAAAGACGATCCCTTCGGGTTTGATATCTCTGTGTCGTCAGACAAAAAGAAACGCACGCGCGGACGGCGCGGGATGTCGGGTGCCTTTGAAACCTCGACCCGCGTCTGCGAGCACGAGGGCTGCGAAGAAGCGGGTAAATACCGCGCGCCCCGATCCCCTGATGCGGTGGACGACTACCTGTGGTTCTGCAAGACCCATGTGCGCGAATATAACCTGAAATGGAACTTCTTCGACGGCTCGCCCGAAGACGCGGTTGCGGCCCAAATGGACAAGGACCGCGTTTGGGAACGCGAAACCAAACCCTTCAAGAAAACCGACGAGGAACGCGCATGGGCACGTCTGGGTGTAGATGACCCGCATCAGGTTCTGGGCGCCAACGCCACCCAGAATCCGGGTCGCTCGATCACCGGCACCCGCAAACTGCCCCCCACCGAACGTCAGGCCATCGAGGTGCTCGAGGCCAAGGACCACTGGACCAAAGCCGAGGTGCGCAAACAGTATAAAAAGCTGATCAAGGTGCTGCATCCGGATCTGAATGGTGGGGATCGCTCGCAAGAAGAACAGTTGCAACTGGTGGTCTGGGCGTGGGAACAGATCAAAACCAGCCGCCACTTCAAAATCTGATCTGTGTCTTCTCTTTTGTGAAAATATCCGCGCCGCAGGCTTACCGAGTGCCCGAAGGGCGCAAAAATAAAGCGGCCCCGTTCAGGGGCCACTATTTAACAACGGTTAGGCCGGAATAAATTTTAACGCCACACCGTTCATGCAATAGCGTTTGCCGGTCGGCTTGGGACCATCGTTGAACACATGCCCCAGATGCCCGCCACAGCGGCGGCAATGCACTTCGGTGCGACGGCTGAACAGGGTGTTGTCCTCTTTGGTGCCAATCGCATTGGGCAAGGGCTTCCAGAACGATGGCCAGCCGGTGCCGCTTTCGTATTTGGTCTCGGATGAATACAGCGGCAGATCACAACCGGCACAGGCAAACACCCCTTTGCGGTGCTCGTCATTCAGCGGGCTGGTAAAGGCGCGCTCTGTGCCTTCCTCGCGCAATACATTATAGGCCTTGGCAGATAGCCGTTTACGCCATTCCGCCTCGCTGCGCATGATTTCGAATTCCTCGGTCGACGCATTGATCCGCAGGGTGCCCATTCCAAGGGCCGCAGCCGCGGCAAATCCCGATGTCAGCATGGCTCGTCTGTTCATATCGTCACTCCTTTTGGCGCTCTGATAGCATATTTCCTACCGTCAAAGGCAAAACACATGGTTTCACAGTTCTGTGTCATTGATGAAATACCAGCGCAAAACCAGATGCGCCGTGATCATAATGCCGATCCACAGGAAAATCGTCAGGGGGAATTGATCAAACATCACCAGAATGAACCACGGGCCAACCAGAACCACGCTCGCATCGTTCAGGATATCCTCTCCGCTCCAAAGGCCCAACACCAATACCGCAAGCATTGCCCCGACAACCGTCGCCAGAATTGCACCAACCGCGGCCAACATCCAGCCGCGTTGGCCCTTTCCTCCAAACAAGGCGTAAAACATCATACCGGCCAAACCCGCCCCGATCATGGTTGGTAACAGAATCTCGTTCCCGCTTGCGAAACAGCTGCCAATCGACCGGCCACAGGTCGAGATGATAAAGATGGTTATCATCAACAACCCGGACAAACCAATCACCAGCCCTGCCGCAATCACACGTGTTTTTCTTTGGGGCATGTTGACGCTCCTTTTTATTTAAATCTGTCAATTCGATACCACCGGTTTAAACAGGTTTTACGCAGAAGATCAGCAGCGAATGTGCAAAACCTCCCCGCCCCTCTCTTGCACAGGCGGTAAAATTGTTGCACCAACCATTGTAAGCACTGAAAACGTAAAAGAAGCGGACCGATATCATGGACAGCACCACAAAACCCACCGAAGAAATTTCAGTCCGCGAGGTCTTTGGCGTCGACACAGACATGCCCGTCAAAAAATTCGAGGAACGCTCTGAGCGCGTACCCGAAATCGACCCGACCTATAAATTCGACCCCGAAACCACCTTGGCCATCCTTGCCGGATTCAGCCACAACCGGCGGGTGATCATCCAGGGCTATCACGGCACCGGCAAATCGACCCACATCGAACAGGTCGCCGCCCGCCTGAACTGGCCCTGTGTGCGCGTCAATCTGGACAGCCACATCAGCCGGATCGACCTGATCGGCAAGGATGCGATCAAACTGCGCGACGGCATGCAGGTCACCGAATTTCAAGAGGGCATCCTGCCCGCTGCCCTGCGCACCAACACCGCCATCGTATTTGACGAATACGATGCGGGCCGCGCCGACGTGATGTTCGTGATCCAGCGCGTGCTGGAACATGACGGCAAACTGACCCTGATGGACCAGAACGAGGTGATCACACCGCATCCGTCCTTCCGCCTGTTCGCCACCTCGAACACCGTGGGCCTTGGCGATACCACCGGCCTTTATCACGGCACCCAACAGATCAATCAGGCACAGATGGACCGCTGGTCGATGGTCGCCACGCTGAACTACCTGTCGCATGACGCCGAAAGCGCGATCGTGCTGTCGAAAAACCCGATCTACAACACCGATGCGGGCCGCAAGCAGATCAGCCAGATGGTAACGGTTGCCGACCTGACCCGCACCGCGTTTATGAACGGCGATCTGTCCACCGTGATGAGCCCCCGCACCGTGATCAACTGGGCGCAAAACGCCACGATTTTCCGCAACGTCGGCTATGCCTTCCGCCTGTCGTTCCTGAACAAATGCGACGAGCTGGAGCGCCAGACGGTCGCCGAATTCTATCAGCGCTGCTTTGACGAGGAACTGCCCGAAAGCGCGGCAAGTGCGAGTTTGGGGTGATGCTGACCAAACGCTCATCAAGCCCTTGCGGGCATTCTTCGCTGCCTTTGGCGAGGATGCCCGCAAGGGCTGACGAGCGCCCCGCCGGAAAGATGGGCCAATGACCAAACCAACCGACAACCCAGCCGACCCGTTCAAAAAGGCGCTTTCCGAGGCCACCAAAGTGATGGCCGACGACCCCGACCTGTCGGTTTCCTTTACCGTGGACCCTCCGGGCGCAACGCAGGATACCGTGCGCCTGCCGCAGGTCACCCGCCGGATGACCCATGACGAGGTGCTGCTGGCCCGTGGCACGGCGGATGCTCTGGCCCTGCGCCACAAGCACCACGACATCGCCACCCACGCCCGCTATGCCCCGCAAGGGGAACTGGCGCGCGGCATTTACGAGGCGATGGAAAACGCCCGTTGCGAGGCCGTGGGCGCGCGCGACATGCCCGGCACCTTAGGCAACATCGACGCCAAAATCGCCGACGAGGCCATGCGGCGCGGCTATGGCGAGATTACTGATCAGGCCGAAGCCCCCCTAAGCGAGGCGGCCGGTTATCTGGTGCGCCAACTGGCCACGGGCCGCGACCTGCCTGCCGATGCGCAAAACGTGCTGGATCTGTGGAAAGGTTTTTTTCAGGACAAGGCCGGCGGCACGCTGGACTCCTTGCAGGATATGCTGGCCGATCAGGCCGATTTCGCCCGTTTCACGCGCCAAGTGATTGCCGATCTGGGCTATGGCGACCAGTTGGGCGATGATCCCGACGCCGAGGATGACGACAGCGACGAGCAATCCGAGGAAACCGACGAGCAGGACGACAACCCCGACAGCCAGGGACAGGATGACGAGCAGGAAGAGGCCGAGGCCAGCCCCGAGCAATCGCAGGACGAACAGCAGGACCAGTCCCAAGCCAGCGTCACAATGGACGACATGGCCGATATGGAGCAGGGCGACGAGGCTGAACTGCCCGAGGGCGAGGCGCCGATGGACCCGCCGCCCCCTGCCCCTGTGTCCGAGGCCGATCCGGACTACAAGGTTTACTGCACCGATTTCGACGAGGAAATCCGTGCCGAGGATCTGGCCGAACCGGCCGAACTGGAACGCCTGCGGGCCTATCTGGATCAGCAACTGGAACCGCTGAAAGGGGCCGTTTCGCGGCTGGCCAACAAATTGCAGCGCCGCCTTCAGGCGCAACAGAACCGCGCGTGGGAATTCGATCTGGAGGAAGGGATACTGGACGCCGGCCGTCTGGCGCGGGTGGTGGCAAACCCGACGACTCCTCTGTCCTTCAAGATCGAAAAAGACACCGAATTTCGCGACACCTGCGTAACTCTGCTGATCGACAATTCCGGTTCCATGCGGGGCCGTCCGATTTCGATTGCCGCGATTTGTGCCGATGTTCTGGCCCGCACGCTGGAACGCTGTCAGGTCAAGGTGGAGATTCTGGGCTTTACCACGCGGGCGTGGAAGGGCGGGCAAAGCCGCGAAAAATGGCTGAACGCGGGGCGCGAACAGGTGCCGGGCCGTCTGAACGATCTGCGCCATATCATCTATAAATCCGCAGATGCCCCGTGGCGCCGCGTTCGGCCCAATCTGGGGCTGATGATGAAAGAGGGCCTGTTGAAGGAAAACATCGACGGCGAGGCGCTGGAATGGGCGCACCGGCGTATGGTGGGCCGCCCCGAGGCGCGCAAAATCCTGATGGTGATTTCCGATGGCGCGCCGGTTGATGATTCAACTTTGTCCGTTAACCCCGCGAATTATCTGGAAAAACACCTGCGCGATGTTATCGAAATGGTCGAGAAGAAGAAGCTGGTGGAACTGCTGGCGATCGGCATCGGCCACGACGTGACCCGCTATTACGACCGCGCGGTGACGATCACCGATGTGGAACAACTGGCCGGTGCGATGACCGAACAACTGGCCTCATTGTTTGACAGTGACCCACGCGCACGGGCGCGGGTGATGGGGATCAAGCGCGCATCGTAGCGCTGCGCGCGGCAGGTATTTTTGGCAAGAAGAAGGGGTGAGGGATGTTCCAGAGTTTCGAGGTGACATCGACGCCCGAAAAGGGACCGGCGCGACTGGCATTGTTGCGGCAGGAAATCGCGCGCGCTGGGCTGGACGGGTTTCTGGTGCCGCGTGCAGATGCGCATCAGGGCGAATATGTCGCCCCCTGTGACGCGCGGCTGGCGTGGCTGACGGGGTTCACCGGCTCGGCCGGATTTTGTGCCGCATTGATGGATCAGGCGGGGGTGTTCGTGGACGGGCGCTATCGCACGCAGGTGAAATCGCAGATCGATCTGGCGCATTTCACACCGGTAGACTGGCCGGAAACAACGCTTGCGGACTGGTTGAAGCAGGCCTTGCCGGATGGCGGCAAGCTCGGTTTTGATCCGTGGCTGCACACCAAAGGCGAGATGGAAAAGCTGGCTGGTTGCGGTGTGGAACTGGTGGCCGTGGATAATCTGGTGGACCGGATATGGGCGGACCGTCCGCCACGACCCAGCGGCAAGATCATGGAGTATCCTGTTGAATTTGCCGGAGAAACAGCCGGAGCCAAGCGCAAGCGTATTGCCGCAGATATAAAGAACGCCGGTGCGCAGGCGGCGGTTCTGACCCTGCCCGACAGCATTTGCTGGCTGCTGAACATTCGCGGCAGCGACATCGAGCGCAACCCCGAGGTGCAGGCATTTGCCATTCTGCACGCGGACGGGCGGGTTGATCTGTTCACCGATCCGGCCAAAGCTGGGGGGCTGGCGCTGGAGGTGCAGCCCTGGGAGGCGTTTGAACCTGCCTTGAAGGCGTTGCAAGGCGTGGTGCGGGTTGATCCCGAGACGGCGCCGGTGGCCGTAAGTGATATTCTGCAAGCCGCAGGTATCGAGGTGCAGGCCAAAGCCGCCCCCTGCATCCTGCCCAAAGCCCGCAAAAACGCCGCCGAAATTGCCGGCACCCGCGCGGCGCATTTGCGCGACGGGGTGGCGATGGTGAATTTTCTGGCCTGGTTGGACCGGGCCGCGCCCGAGGGCGGGTTGAGTGAAATCGACGTGGTCACAAAGCTGGAAGGGTTCCGGCGCGACACCGGTGCACTGCGCGACATCAGCTTTGAAACCATCTGCGGCGCGGGACCGAACGGGGCGATCATCCATTATCGGGTGACGCAGGAAACCAACCGCGAAATCCGCAATGGGGAATTGCTGCTGGTGGACAGTGGCGGGCAGTATCTGGACGGCACCACCGACATCACCCGCACGGTGGCCATTGGCAATGTGGGAGACGGGGAAAAAACCTGTTTTACCCGTGTGTTGCAAGGCATGATTGCCCTGTCCCGCGCACGGTTTCCAAAGGGGCTGGCGGGGCGCGATCTGGATGCGCTGGCGCGGTACCCGCTGTGGCTGGCGGGGCAGGATTACGACCACGGAACCGGTCACGGAGTGGGCACCTATCTGTCGGTTCACGAGGGACCACAGCGGATTTCCAGGGTTTCGGACGTGCCGCTGGAAACCGGTATGATCCTGTCCAACGAGCCGGGCTATTACCGCGAGGGGGCTTTCGGTATCCGCATTGAAAACCTGATCGTGGTGCAACCGGCCCCTGCCCTGCATGGTGCAGACGCGCGCGATATGATGGCGTTTGAAACGCTGACCTATGTGCCCATCGACAAGCGGCTGATCGAGGTGGACATGTTAAGTCGCGGCGAGCGTGACTGGCTGAATGCCTATCATGCACAGACCCTCGAAATACTGGCGCCGCTGGTTACAGGGGAAACCCTTGACTGGTTGACCCGCGCCTGTGCGCCCTTATAACGAAACGGATTTATTTATGATTTGGCGGGTTTGAATGTTCGGCAGCAGCAAAGTTATCTTCGAGTTTCGCGGTGTGTTCGGGGTGCCGGTGCATATCGGCTCCAGCATACTTCTGCTGGTATTTCTGTTCCTGTCTTTTGGCTCCAGCGGCGCACAGCTGTTTTATAACGCGATTTTTTTGGGGCTGGTGCTTGGCTCGATCTATCTGCACGAGCTGGGCCACGCATGGGCCACGCTGGTTCAAGGCATTCCGGTGCGCCGGATCATGATCTACGGCGGTGGCGGGTTTTGCGAACGGACCCGTTCGGCCAATGCCAGACAGGACGAGTTGATCGTGGCAATGGGGCCGATTGTGAACCTGACCATCTGGGCGGTGGCATCTCTGGTCTGGCCCTATATGCCCGAAGGGATATTGATGTGGGCGGTGAACCTGCTGGCCTGGATCAACCTGTTTCTGGCCATTTTCAATATGATTCCGGTGCAGCCGCTGGACGGCGGCAAGCTGTTCCATCTGTTGTTGCTGCGTTTCATGTCACCGGGCATGGCGACACGGATTGCCGGCGGGGTCGGGTTGGTGATTGCTGTATTGTGGATACCGGCAATGTATCTGGCCTATATAAAGCTGGGTTTCCTGCTGTTTTTCTTTCCTCCAATCAGCCTTCATTGGCAAATGCTGCGCCGTCAACTGTAAATTCGGGCAGGATTTTTTTCGCCTGTGTGGCTTTGGAACGTGCAATTCGCCTGATGGATGTGCTAGTGTCAGTGCTCACTCAACATCACAGGGGCGCAGCGCATGTCGGATCATATCAAAATACACAAGGCAAACGGCAAATGGGTGGTGCGCGCTGGCGGCGCGATTCTGGGCGAAAGCCGGAACGCGCTGGAGTTGCTGGAAGGTGATATGAAACCGGTTATCTATTTCCCGCGGGACGATATTGCGATGATATTTCTGGATGAAAGCGACCAGAGCAGCCACTGCCCGCACAAGGGGGATGCGCGCTATTATTCGATCCAGACCAAAAGTCTGGTGCTGGAAAATGCGGTCTGGTCTTATGAGAACCCGAAAGACTCCGTGGCGCAGATCAAGGGTTATCTGGCCTTTGATCCGGCACAGGTAACCGTCGAGGAACTGTAACGGCGCAGCCCCGCACCAGATGCGGGGCCTTTACGCCAAATCCTATTCGTCACTCCAGCCGTTTTCCTTGTGCGACCCATCACAAAAGGGTTTGTTGGCCGACATGCCACAACGGCACAGGGCGGTCATCGCCTTTTCCTCGGCCACGGTGCCGTCGGGCAGAACGATCGTTTTGCAGTTTTTCACGATCAACGGGCCGTCCTTGCGGATCTCGATACGGGTTTCTTCACTCATTTTTTGCATCTCCTGTTTGTTGTTCGAAATCAGACTAGCTGTTTTCAGCCACTGGCGATAGGGCGCACCGGTTACGAATGTTCCTCGGCCGCCGTGGCCGCCAGCGCCTTGTTATAGGCCTTCAGCGCGTCCACCTGAAACAGCGCCCCCCACAACTCGGGCGACTCCGCCTCGCTGCCCAGCGTCACCACGGGGATAAAGCTGTGCGCGGTGCTGTCGAATATCGGCATGGCCTGTTTCAGGGTGGCGTTGCCATCGATATAGACCCCCTGCCCGATCAGCTCCCAACAGGCGTCATCCGAAGGCGCGCCTTCGGTGCCTTTGGCCCGCATCACGCTGGCCACACCGCACATCGACAATAGATAGGCCTGCGGGCCTGCCGACAGATGCACGCCCTTGCGCTCGAGCAATGTCAGAAAGAACGACCGGTCCACGATCCGGCTGGCCAGCGCGGTCGACAGCGACACCGCCACCATCACCGCGATCCCTGTTTGCCAGTCGCCGGTCAGTTCGAACACAATCAATGTGGTGGAAATCGGCGCCCCCAGAACAGCCGCCGCGACCGCGCCCATGCCCGCCAGCGCATAGATGGTTTCGGACCCCGACACATTGGGAAAGATCGAGGTCGAGATCAGCCCGAACGCCAGCCCCGTCAGCGCACCGGTCATCAAAGACGGGGAAAAGATGCCGCCACCCATCCGGCCCGCCATGGTGATGGCCACGGCAATCACCTTGATCACCGCGAAAATCATCGCCTGATACAGCAGCAGATTGCCGGTCAGCGCCCGCGATGTGGTTTCATAACCAACCCCGATGATATGCGGAAAGACAATCGCCAGCGCCCCCAGCATCGCACCGGCCGCGGCTGGGCGCAGCCAGCCGGGCATATGGGTGCGGTTTTGCACATAGGTGCCCAGATCATCGGCCCAGAACACCGCCTTCATCAGCGCCACAGCCACCATACCGCTAACCAGCCCGAGGATCATAAAGGCGGGCAATTCCACATAGAATACCAGCGACCCTTCAACCGGAACGGTAAATTCGGTGACGTCGCCCAGATGTATCCGGCTGATCACCGTGCCCGCAACGGACGCAATCACGATCGGTGCAAAGGCATGCACGGCAAAGTGCCGCAACACCACTTCCAGCGCAAACAGCGCCCCGGCAATCGGCGCGTTGAACGACACCGAAACCGCCGCCGCCACCGCGCAGCCCAGCAGGTCACGGCCCGTGATGCCGTTTGCATGGATGCGGTTCGACACCCAGCTGGAAATCACCGAGGCCAGATGCACCACCGGCCCCTCGCGCCCGCTGGACCCGCCCGAGGCCAGCGTGATCATCGAGGCAATGGCACTGGCAA
>Ga0256840_1004430_pt1 | contig 10540 bp, 5 predicted proteins | sample 355202metaG_FD_185969 | JGI IMG/M metagenome (GOLD analysis project Ga0256840, IMG submission 185969) | Hydrothermal vent microbial communities from Mid Atlantic Ridge, Atlantic Ocean - 355-202 | ecosystem: Environmental > Aquatic > Marine > Hydrothermal vents | place: Atlantic Ocean: Mid...
AAGCGGAAAAAGAAGATCACCGTTAAGCGATAAAAAAGGTCCCATAAACGAGAGATTTTTCAAATCATCACCATCGCCCAAAACATCGGTAATTCCCTTTTCCCATGATGATCTACCGTCCCATTTTTCAGGGCCGGACCTGGCGAGGGCTGCACGAAGCGCACCAACGAGAGTGCGTGCGTTGGGCGGGAAAATACTTTCTAGATCGCTTTGATCTTCCCCCCTGTTTGAAGGCCGTCCATCTCTAAAAAACCAGGCATCGGTGGGCTCTAAAGCATACCATTGCGTTTTCTCATTTTGCATTATTTTCTCCCTGCTTTTTTGCGTTGTCTTCAAGACTTTTTAAAAAGCGTGCAACTCGCCAGCCATCAAAACCAAAGGTTGAAGGATCGGGTTTGATATCAAAAATCTCTTCGTACTTTGTTTTTCCTTTTGTGTCTTTTTTTTCTGAACGCGTCCATCTTTTTGTAAGTTCAAAAATCGGTTCCACCTCCTTTCGTGTTTCGTCGGTTTCCATTTTCGTTCCACCTTTCTTCCGTCGTCGGTGTTCGGCGTGGGCGAGGTCAAAAAGAAGATTCTCGCCGTCCTCAAAATCGATCTTTCTAAAGGATCCGGGTTCTTCGAGAGGCGTTTCAAAAAGCGTATTGAATCGGTCGCGTAGCATGTACAAATAGGATGCACCAAATTTTCCCTCGCCTTTGCCAAACATCTGAGTAATGTCACTCACTTTACTATTTCCCTCCTCGCCGCGGTAAACTCGCCAGGGGACAGACCAGACCGCTTGAAGTCCGCTACCTTGAATAATACCCACCGCGATCGCATCTCGACCGGTGCGCGCTTTGGCGATATTATCTAAAAGGTGATGCCCCATTTTGACAACTTGGCGAAGGGGGTGTTTGTGAAAAGCAAATACCACGGCGCCAGACAATGTTGCGCGCGGGTTATCAAAACATTTTGAATATAAGGCAGCCAATTCTTCAGAAGCGTCGAGCACGGTATTGGTCGGCAATAGTGCGACCACATCATCGCCGCCGGCATATACGGTTTTACCAAAATGTTTAACCACAATTGTGTCCACGCCCTCCGCAAAATCGTTGAGAGATTTACTAATACCGCTTGTATCGCCATCCATGCTCGAAATAAGCTTCCCCATGGAATCGCCATCCATGACCAATAAGGCGTAAAAGGCGTCTTCTTTTTCACGCGCGCGATTATCCTCATCAGAATGCCCTTCCTTCTCTATAAGTTCATCAAGGTTCTTCTCACTAGCATTGATCCTGAGAGAGGGAACTTGTGCAAGAAAAGAGGTAGAGGGCCATGGCGAAGTCGGCTCAAACATAATCTGTGGATAAACGCTTTTTAGAATATTGGGATAAAGACGTTTGATGAGTGCGATAGCACTCAATCTTTCAATCACGACCACCTTTGCGACGCCTTTTTTCCTGCGACGAAAATCATGTGTACCCGTACGTTCGACAAGTTTTTTCCAAAATTTATTTTGCGCGGATGTGTTAGAATAGCCGGAAAGTTCTTGAAGGTTTCCCATCAAGGAACACTTTACGCCGCCTTCGGGCTGGCTCTTGGTATTGCGAATATTTTTACGTGCAGCGGTGAGAAGGCCCAGCGTTTTTTCGTTTTCCCCCAGAGGCGCGATGACCCAAGAGATTTCCCAGAAATGACCAATTTGTCTTTTCCAAATATCTTCTGTGTGCTTCCCCAAACCACTTGCATGTTCTACGTATTCCTCGAAGACACCTGCGGCGATTTTATTCCAGCTTTCGTAGAAGGCATCGCGTGCCGATAGGGCTGCATTCTGTGCGTCTTCCTCGCTATCGTATTCCAATTCAAAGCGATTGGGCATGCCGCCGATGGCGGACTTAAAGGCTGTTATTTCTGCACCTTGAATATTTTCACGGTGGGGGATAATCGCCTGGGTCGCGCTTTTCCCTGCTTCGACAAAGGCTGTTTCTGCAAGGAAAGAAAGCAGCCAGGAGCCAGACCAGAGATCACGTGTCCGGCGCGCTTGTCCGACGAAGGACTGTACGGGACCGATGGTGAATGAGAGCCGTATTTTATTCATTTCCAATCTCCTTTGCATTAAAATTTTCTCTCGCGCTGTCGATCAATTCATCGACTGGCTTCCAAAAATATCCATCCGTCGATTGTTTGGGTTTTCCTGGTAAAAAAAGAGACGGAAAAAACGCGATTCTTCCTCGCATACCTTTCTCTATTTTCGAGACATGAAAGAATATCGGACTTCCCCGCCGTTCGGAACAATTTCCACTTTTTCTAGGGGAGCCCATTTTACATCTATCTTCTTTTTTCATCTCACCTATTTCTGTTTTCAAAAATGTTCCCCACGAATTAACAAGATTTTTCCAGTCTCCCTTTCTCTCAAACGAAAACACGCGGGTGCCCTCGCTCCAAGCCGTCCAATCGGGAAGCGCAGAGGAATCATGAAATTTCATTAAATTTTCAAGAATTTGTAAAGATGCAGTGCCTCCCTCAAGTTTTATTAAATTCAAACTTCCGAAACCTTTTCTAGACGAACTCCCCAGACCGCCAAGGGTTCCCATAAGGCGAATCGCTTCTTCAACTTGACGTTTTTGTTCTGGAGAGAGAAGCGGACTCAAGCGAATTTCAACTTGAAAGGAAAATTCGCCAAGAAGCTTCCTTTTCGGCTTCGCCGCGTCAATTCCATACCCTAGATAAAGCCCTCCTGAGTTTTGATCAAAATAATCACGGATATTTTTTGTATCTGAATCCACAGGCTTAAGCAGTCTTAAGCGTACTTTTGATTGTCCAAATTTTGGGTCAGATGAACCAAAGATTTCGCTTTCGAGTTTATGAAGTTCTTTTATTTTTTCTTTTGCTTTCTCAACGTCTTTCCACCGAAGAACTCGCCACCAAAATCGCAACGCTCCTTTAAAACTTGCCAGACGAAATTCAGGTTCGGCAGGGTTTCCACCACCAAGCGCCATCGGCATTGTTTCAAAAGTCGCATTTAACGCTGTAAAGTCATTTTTCATTTTCGTCTCCGGGTTTACTATTTTCCTTTTGAGCATCTTCACCCAAATAATGAATATCGCCGACAACCCAGGGGTTGTTTTGTTGTTCTTCGTAGGGCCGTTTATCAATTAAAATAAATTTGCGTGTTGGGCGTTGTAATTCTCGCTCGGATTTTCCGGCGAGTTGTTGGGCAAGGATTCCCATTAAACTCGTACCGCCGGTGAGGTTGACGTAAACCTCGTCGGCGTCAAAAATCGCTTTCAACACAGTATCGATATGGCCCGGGAACTCGGCAATACCTGAATGCGGATTTTTTAAAAGTAGAATGTGGTCCGCGCCGATATCCTGGCGCGATTTTTCTAACGCTTCACCGATGCTCGATATCGTTTGTTCTGATGCAATGATGATCAATCGATCAGGTTTAATATGATGCAAGGCAGAAAAGGTTGCGCCAGGTGATCCGCCATGCGGACAAATGAGAAGGCGCCTTTTCCCCCCACCGACGCGTGGAGGATCGATCGTATGGATTTCCTTGAGTTGATTCCAAAAGTTCACGACTGGGTCAATCGATTCTATCGATACTTCTTCTTCGCGCATGCCGTGATGATGAAAACTATTACGAAGTTCTTGGCTGAGCGTTTGCCAAAAACTTGCGAAGTTTCGATCCTCTTCATTTAAATGAGATCTAAATTTTTCGTTTTTATTGAGCGCTAATAGTCCACCAAGTTTAGCTTCAAAGGGTTTTCGTTTTGAATAATCGAGCCAGTTTTCTATAACCTTTTCACGAAACATGAACCATGAAATGATCCATTCACGCATTAACCCGAATGCGAGGGGATATTGTTGGCGTTCTAAATAGGTATCTATCAAATTCTTTTGTCGATCGAGTTCATCAACGTTGAGTGCGATACCTTTTTTCCACTTCCCTTTATTTTTGGGACGTTCATTGAAGGCCGTTTTTTTCGAATGCGCGTTCACAATTTCTGCAAACTCATCTAAGAGCGGTAGTCTATCGGTGAGGCTTGACCCTTTGAAATTCGAAATATTTTCGGCGAGGTATAAACTGGGTTTCCCGAGTTCTAGCACCAATCCACTATTATAATTAAAACCGACTTGCTCTAACGCCTTCGTAAATTGGTCAAGAGGGGTAATTTCTTTCTGCATTTGTGGCGTCGTCGCAAGCGCACGCTGACTGTCGATTTGAGCACGCATCAAATTGACCATTTCCGTTGTAATACCATGGTTCTGGAAATTAGAAATGGCGTGAAACCAATCCGCGAGATCGAGGGAGGGTTTGAGATCGACGAAAGGTTTGGGAGCCTCTTTTTCTCCTGCAAAGATATTACAATACCAGGCCCCTTTTATTGAAACCTCGCGAAAGGTGGTCAGGTAGAGTGCCAAAGAATAGGTCAAAAAAGCATGATGGCGCAGGCCTTGGGTTACATCCAAGGTGAGGCTACAACCTTTGGGAATTTTGCGTGCAATGGTTTCTAGAAACAAACGTGTGTCATCAATTTCATCACTTAGTTCAATGATGTTAATCACCAAGCCAAGGCGCTTTGCCTCCTCCTTGATTTTGACCTTTTGTGTTCGCTTTGCTTCGGGAGTGAGCATGAACCAAATTTCATCCGACGGATCGGGTAAGAGCGCGTTCAAACCAAAAGCGGAAAAATAATGCGGCTCTGTTTGTCGATCGTTTAGCTCGTATTGGCTTTGTCGGCGTTCAGTTTTCAGGTTCTGAGTACCAAGGGATGAAAGTAAAATATGTTTTTGTTCCAAACACGACTCCAAGCAAGGCGCAACATTGCGCCGTAAAAAGTCCACCCGTGTCCTTAAACTACAAGAACACGATAGAGATAAATAAAATCGCCAGACGATTTAAATCGCCCTCGATGGGGCCGCGCCAGCTTTTTTTTGATAGGCCAAGATAGGTATATTTCTTTTCATCGGTCAACCAACAAAATAAAAAAAAGAAATACTTGTTTATATTTTTTCGCAGAATTCTAGGCGGGCCACTCCCCTAAAAATATCCTAAAAGGTAGGGACTAGGAAATAAGTTCGGCTGGATGCCATGCGCGTTTTGATGTTCCATCCTTTATCTGATGACGACAAAAGAAATTTCAAACAGGTCCGAGGGTCTCTCAACGCCTATATTCTATGGGGCTAAACGAAAACATTGATTAAACGGGCAATCAAATCCTTAGCGTGCCGATAATGAAGATAGTAACTGTTATTACCAAGGGGGGAACAATGACGTGTCCAAACAGACATCTTCCAAATCAAATCGTGCACCTGACTCGCCGGACCACAGCGTCAATTTCTACTCAAAAATGATGAGTCCGGGATCACTCAAAATGATCTCGGCTATCTTTTCGCTCTCTCCTGCAATCGACACAACCAAAGACCACACCATCTTGACCGACAATAATGGTAAACGTTCCTCCTTTTTACGAGACTTCCATCACCTGAGCACCAAGGTTATCAACAAGGCGTCGCGGGTTTGGTTTCAAACGGCAAAAAATGGAAGCATTTCAAAATCGTACCGGCGGATTGGAGACGGTGCTTGGTCTGAGGGATGAGACGAGAAGCAGATGGCCATGTTCTTAAAACAATAAGAAATTGAAAATCTCAAGATTCAAACCCCATCAAATCGTCCACCATTTCAGGCTTTATATCGCAGGTATGTTTACGATCTGTGCTTGCTTGTCGTCGCGAGACCCATTTGGCCTATCTTTTGTCGGACATATTTGGGCCCTATCTTTTGTGGAGGTCAACATAACGCAGCGGATCTTGGGAAAGGAATTTTCAAATCTCGAAGGATAAAATCCTTCAGATTCTTATCGGGTAAATCTGACTTTAGTGAGCTCTAACTCTGACCTATCTTCGGCGAGCTGGCAGGAATATCATGAATCGGTGTTCCACTGGTTTCTACCAGCTTTCGTGATCATAAAGTAATCAGGTATACCAAATTTTTCGGATTCGTATTGAACAAGAGCTTTGAAGCGCTCCAACCGAACGGCACTTTGGATGATAGTAGGTTGGAAACTCGGTTGCTTGAACAGACCCTCGTTTTATTGAAAAATTCCAAATTGGTCGCAAACGTGACTAGTAGAAGATCTAAGGAGTTTAGAAAAGAATATCTAAAGCCGAAGTATCACCGGACTTTATAGAGTGAAGTATGGCATGCACTTCAGGAAGAATCTGGAAGGCGTAGAACTTTGTTGTTTCCAATTTACTTTCTAGAAATTGAGCTTCAAGATTGGATTCCTGAAGTTGTCTACGTCCCACTTTATCATCGGCTTTGACCTCCGCAGATTCCCATATTTTTTCGAGTTTGGAGTAGGCCAAGAGTGCTTGTTCAGCCAACACCGCCGCGCCTTCAACAAGACCAAACATTTTCAAAAAGGGTGTTGCATGAAGAATCGGTAACTCTGGATTTTCGCCACCCATGGCTTGAAAACCGAAGGCAGCTTCGCCGAGCGCATTCTTGGCATCATCAATTTCTTTGAAGGCCGCCGCGAGTTCTGGGTGGGTTGATTCTTGAACCAAAGCGTTGGTATTTTTGATCCAGGTCATGAAAAGTCCGCCGCCTTTTTGTCGCATTTTCCGACCCAATAAATCCAACGCTTGGATGCCATTGGTGCCTTCATAAAGCGATGCAATTTTAACGTCGCGCATATACTGCTCGACTTTATACTCGCCGATATACCCGTAGCCGCCGAAAATCTGAATGGCTTTTTCGGTCATTTCAAAACCGACGTCGCTGGCAAAAGCCTTGCAGATCGGGGTCATCAAATCGAGCAAATATTGGGCTTCCTTCTTCTCTTCTTCATTTCCCGAATACTCGGCTAAATCGACATTGATGGATGCTTTGTAAAGCATTCCTCGAATGGCTTCTCCGTGAGCTTTCATGAAGAGTAAATTGCGGCGAACGTCGGGATGATTGATAATCGCAACCGACTTTGCCTCTGGATCGCGGTTGGTCACTTTTGCGCCCTGCTTTCTTTCGCGCGAATAATCGAGTGCTAATTGGTAAGCAGCGTTACCAATTGCAACCCCTTGCATTCCAGTTACCAAACGCGCTTCGTTCATCATTTGAAACATGTACATGATACCGTGACAGCGTTCTCCGAGAAGCCAACCACGACATTCTCCTTTGTCGCCAAAGGCGAGGGAGCAGGTTGGGGAGGCTTTGATCCCCATTTTATGTTCAATTCCGGTGACGTGGACATCATTGAACTCGCCGATGTTTCCATCCGAATCTGGACGGAATTTGGGAACAACGAAAAGGCTGATCCCTTTGATTCCAGCGGGATCGCCTTTCACCCGTGCGAGGACGAGGTGAACAATATTATCAGCAAGCTGATGATCGCCAGCGGAAATAAAGATTTTATTTCCAACAATTTCGTAATATTCCTCGCCTTCGACTTGCACCGCGCCGGTCGTTATATCTCCAACAGCCGACCCTGCTGCGGGCTCGGTCAGACACATTGTTCCGCCCCATTCTCCAGAATACATTTTCTCCAAGTAGGTCGAAATTTGTCCTTCATTTCCGAAGGCCTCGATAAGATGTCCGGCTGAGGTCCCAAGCCCTGAGGTAAACATAAAACTTGGATTGGCGGCGACGAAGAATTCGAAAATGATGATACCAATCGCCGAAGGCAGCCCTTGTCCTCCATACTCTGGATTCATGGTTGGTGCGTACCAACCGTCGTTGCAGAAGGATTTGAAAATGTCCTCATATACTTCGGGAACTTTTACGACACCGTCGGTGAGTGTGCAGGCGACTTGATCGGCCTCGGTAAACGATGGCCATAATTTTTCGCCAGCGAATTTTTCCGCGCCAGCAAGGGTCATATCGATTATCTCTTGGGAGTAATCCTCATAATGCTTTAATCCCAAAACACTTGAGAAACCGTGGGCTTCTAAAGCAAAAACGATATCTTTTTTGTCGTATGTATATGTACTCATTTCATTCACCTTAACCTTGCGCCAAAAGGGCGATAACAGGATTTCGAATGCGGATTGTAACGAAATATTGTATGCCTTCAAGGCTGAATGATGATTCATTCATTTTTTAGTAAGATCGTTGTGTGGGATGAAAAGCATTGTTAAGATTGTTCCTTGTAACATGGAGGGAGTGGTCTGAAAGACCCGTATCCAAAATCAGACTGTTTACTATTATCCAGAGAGAGAATGATTGAGTAACGCCGTTAAAAATTTTAATAATGTATTCCCAGTCGCCGAGCACGTCGACAAAGCGCGAGCCGTATTTTGTAATCGCGATTTAAAATTCGAGAATCTAAAGAGTATTGGTTTCGATATGGACTATACGCTGGCGCGTTATCGGCAAGAGGCCTTAGATGCGCTTTCGGTCGAACTCACCTTGGAGCGTTTGGTTGAGCACTGCGGATACCCTGAGGAAATCAAAGAGATTCAAACCCAACCCGCTTTCGCGATTCGAGGATTGGTGATCGATAAGGTCCTCGGCAATATCATCAAACTGGATTCCCATCGTCATGTTGGAAAGGGGTATCACGGACTCAAAGAACTCACGCGCAGTCAGCGTTTTGAGTATCGAAATGTTTCTATTCGTTTGAATTCGGAGGAACGTTTCGCGCTTGTAGATACTTTATTTGCCTTACCGGAAGCCTACCTTTATGCAGCGATTGTCGATTTTTTAGAAGTCCACCCCGAGGTGAAGGTCGGCTTTGTGCAACTCTATGATGATATTCGTTTTGCGATCGATATGGCCCATCGCGATGGTTCGATCAAGAAACGCATCATGGCAGATGTTGGCAAGTACATTGTCGCCGATCCAGAATTGGCGATTACCTTACACAAACTACGTTCTTCTCGGAAGAAAATTTTCCTTCTGACGAATAGCTACGCCACGTATACCGAAAAAGTGATGACCTTCCTTTTAGATGGAATTCTTGCTGACTATCCGAGTTGGAAACACTATTTCGACATCATTATTACGGCCGCCCATAAGCCTGGTTTTTTTACAAAAAACGAGCCCTTTCTTGAAGTGAATGCCGAGGAGGAAATTGTAAACGAAGATGTCCGAAGCTTTGAAAGGGGTGTCATGTATCAGGGGGGGAACGTGGTCGAATTCGAACGCTTAGCCAAAGTCCACGGCGAGTCGATTTGTTATATCGGTGACCATATTTATGGAGATATTGTTCGCTCGAAAAAAACAAGCGCGTGGAGAACGGTGATGATTGTCCAGGAAATGGAAGACGAGCTTCGCTTAGCCGGGGTACTGCGTGACGAACTTTCTATCGTCCAGGAACTTGAACGAGAGCTTCTGCGCGTTACCTCAGAATTGGCGTTTGATAAAAGTTTGGACGGTGAAGGGAACGAGGATCGCAGCAAAGAACGCAAATCGTGCCGCGATCGATTGAAACGGCACCGTAAAAAGCTGGTCGATCGTCTGGAGTCCGCCGAGTCGTTATTTGAGTCTAAATTCAACCCATTCTGGGGTTTAATTTTTAAGCTCGGCAATGAAAATACTTTATTCGGAGCTCAGGTGGAGGACTATGCGTGTTTGTACACGAGCGGTGTCTCCAATTTCTTGTACTACTCGCCGAATCATTATTTTCGATCGCCTAGGCAGCTTATGCCGCACGAACGCTTCTAATACATGGCGACATCGACTTTAGTCTTTTCGTCGTTTAAAGAAGAAAAAGAATCCTAAGAAAAGAAACAAGGGGCTCGGGAAGGCATTGGTTGAGCTGCATCCCTCGTCGACAAGAATATCATCCTCACCGTTATCCATGCTATTCGTTGTGCCACCGGTGCTATTATTCATTCCGTTGGTGGCGTTGTTTTGTCCATTCGTTTGATTATTAGGATCGTTGTTGGTGTTTGAATTATTGGTTCCATTGTTCATCGAACCGTCAATGCGTTCAAAACGAATAGCATCGGCAATCACATGTTGATCGTCGGCGACATCAAGCGGACTATCGTCATGGACGGCGACCCATTGATCGGCACCTTCAGCAAAGGTATAGGTGCCAATTTCTTGCCATCCTTCTTCCATTGAGGCGGCCTGGTCGATGAAAATTTCCTCGCTTTTACCATCGTGTTTAACGATGTAGCGGGTCGAATGGAAAACGGCAAATTCTGGAACGGAGTAAAAGAAGACCTTGTATTTTCCGCCTTCATTGAAGTTGGCCATCCATCTCGCCCAATTGGATGGCGCGTTGGTTTTAAACGCATTGGTCCAACGTAACTCGCCCAAGTATCCGCCCGCTTCGGTGCGCCAAAACTCTTGTTTACCAAACATTTGGAAACACGAACTTTTGTTATCGATCGTCCCGCCCGCTGCATCAACTTTTTCTTCGCATTCAAATCCCATTACCGGATCTGGATCGCTAAACCAGGGTGCCATTTTCATGGACGCGTCAGGCGTGAGTTCCATGTGAATATGATCGTGGTGTGGGTGAGCACCGCCGTATGCGCGGCTTCTTTGTGCGCCTGTTCGTCCGACACTCCAAATCCAGCGGTCCCAAATAATCAACTGAAC
>Ga0256840_1004431_pt1 | contig 10537 bp, 12 predicted proteins | sample 355202metaG_FD_185969 | JGI IMG/M metagenome (GOLD analysis project Ga0256840, IMG submission 185969) | Hydrothermal vent microbial communities from Mid Atlantic Ridge, Atlantic Ocean - 355-202 | ecosystem: Environmental > Aquatic > Marine > Hydrothermal vents | place: Atlantic Ocean: Mid...
GTGTTTTTTTTGTTTCATGCTCTTTATTCTGTGAACATGCACCAAAAAAGAGTGCAACAAGGAGAAGGGGTATGGTTGGAAATTTACAATGTAACATTAATAGAAAACCTTAAAAATGAAATTGTGTTATTATATCTAAAAACTAAGGTAATCTTTAATATCGTGCTAAATTATAGTAAACATTGTAGCGTATCAGTGTCGTTTCTGTAGGGCGTGGGTATTTACTGTAAGCATATTCAATAGTCTCTTTTGTCGTGTCATCTAAAATATAGTAGCCACTTTTTGATAAAAATTTAAAATCTGTCATATCTCCATTTGGATGAAGTTTAAACTCTACTATATTGCTTCTATTTACATTTAAATCTCGTGGAATATTGACACTTGCAACACGGTTAAGTACCTGTTGTGTAATTCGTCTCATAATCTCTTGATTGTCTAAAATATATTTTTGTTGTCCTGGTGTTAGCTTGCCAAATTTCTCTCCATAGAGTTTTTTAATATCTTGAGAGATATTACTGCCATTTTTACTTGAGTGTTGTTTTTGTTTTACTTCCGTAGCAGATTTGTCTTCATAGAGCCATGCTAAAGGATTTTTTTTGCTTGCGTTTTGTTCTTTATTTTTTGCAACTAGAGGTATAAAAGGTTTTTTCGGTGGTAGTGGTTCTATCTTTTTATACTTTTTCTTTGGCGTGATAACTCTTTTGCTCTTTTTAGGTTTGTTGAGCTTTGTTTTTTTTCTTGGTTTCTTTGGCTCATATTTTACTATTTTTTTAGGTTTGAGTATTTTTTTAAGTTGTTCGCCTTTTGGCATAGGTGGCGCTACTTTTGGTTTTGGAATTTTTCTTTTGGTCAAACCCGATTTTTTATATTTTTTTGGTGGTTGCTTGAGTGAAATTTTAATTCTATGCTCTTGTTGTTTATGGAGCTGTTTATGAATATCTATTGATGCATTATGAAAGAGTATCCAAAGCAGTAAAAATATTAAAAGATGAATAAGTATAGCAACAAGAAGAGCAAAGGTTGATCTATTCAAATGGTATCCATGTTTTCTTGTGATTATAGCAAATCAATATTAATACTACTTCGATATAATAAGAAAAAGATTATGAAACAAGGTTATAAATGAATACACAAGCATCAAAAAAAGCATTTGCAGAAGCACAAGAACTTATTCCTGGCGGTGTGGACTCTCCTGTTAGAGCATTTAGTAGTGTTGGTGGTACGCCAATATTTATTACAGAAGGCAAGGGTGCTTACCTGAGTGATGTAGATGGAAACAAATATGTTGATTATGTACAGTCTTGGGGTCCACTTCTTTTTGGTCATCGAGATGAGACGATTGAAGCTGCAGTTATTGATGCTGTAAAACATGGTCTAAGCTTTGGTGCACCGACTTTGGCAGAGACAGAACTTGCAAAACTTGTTACAGAGTTTTTTGACTCTATTGACAAGGTGCGTTTTGTCAGCAGTGGAACAGAGGCTGTTATGAGTGCTATTCGTTTGGCTCGTGGTTTTACAGGGCGTGATGATATTGTAAAATTTACTGGATGTTATCATGGACATAGTGATGCTCTTTTAGTTCAAGCTGGAAGTGGTGCTGCTACATTTGGAAACCCTTCTAGCCCTGGTGTCCCAGCTGATTTTACAAAACATACACTTCTAGCAGAGTACAACAACATCGAGAGTGTTAAAGAGTGTTTTGCAGATTCTCAAGATATCGCGTGTGTCATTATTGAACCAATTGCTGGAAATATGGGACTCGTACCTGCTGATAAAGAGTTTTTACATGAGTTGCGTGAGCTATGTGATGCCAATGGAACACTTCTTATCTTTGATGAAGTAATGAGTGGTTTTCGTGGAAGTGTTCATGGAGCGGAGTCTATTACTGGCGTGAAACCTGACTTGGTAACGCTTGGAAAAGTGATTGGTGGTGGTATGCCTGTTGGTGCTTTTGGTGGTCGCAAAGATATCATGGTAGAACTCTCTCCAGAGGGTCCGGTCTATCAAGCAGGAACACTCAGTGGAAATCCAGTTGCTATGGCAGCAGGTCACGCAGCATTGACAAAACTCAAACAAAATGCACGCATCATCGCTGTTTTAAATGAGCGTGCGAAAAGATTGGTTGAGGGGATGCAAGCAGCTGCAAAAGAGCAGGGTATTACTATGCAAGTAGATACTCGCGGAACAATGTTTGGTTTTTATTTTAATGAAAATCCTGTTAAAAACTTTGCTGATGCAACCAAAAGTGATGCTGAACTTTTTGCTAAATTTCACGCAGGGATGCTTGAGCGAGGTTTCTACTTTGCTTGTTCACTCTATGAGACAGGATTTATCTCCACAGCGATTACCGATGAGATGATAGAAGATACTATTGCTGCTAGTGCTGAGCTCTTTAAAGAGATAAAAAATGGATAAAGAAGATCATAAAGACGAGAAAAAACCGAGAATAAGACCCATTATAGAAGCCGCAGATAGTCTCTCCTTGGGGCTTTCTATGGTTGTTGCTGTTTTAATAGGTGTAGGACTTGGATGGCTTTTAGAGCGTTTAAGTGGATCTCATTGGGCTTTTTGGGTTGGTGTAGTCATTGGAATTGCAGCGGCTATTTTAAATGTCTATAAAGCGTATTCTAAACAGGCAGAAGCTTTTAATGAACTTGCAAAAGAGCCACGATATGCCATAAAAAAACAACTTGAAGATGACGAAGATGATGAGGATTATGGTGAAAAAAGCTATTAGTATCTTTTTGATTGTAGAGATAGCTATTGGTCTAAGTTACTTCTACTCATCAAAAATATTTGCAAATGTAGAGGTGGCATTTTTAAGTGCTTTTTTTATTATTTTGGGTGCTTCGTATGCTTACAAAAAGATGGTACTTGCAAAGGTAGAATCTGGAGAATATGAAGAAGATAGAGATTTGTTAGATAAGATAGAAGATCCTTATGAACTTTTTGATGAACAACCTATTAATGATGCCCCTTATGAAGAACTTAATCTAAAAGAGATAGTTAAAGAAGAAAAAGCAAAAGTAAAACCACTCAATGTAAAAAATATGAAGCATGGCATAAGAGGAAGTTTTTCTATTTTTCGATTGTTACCCTATCTCTTTTTGATTTTGGGATTTATTGCGCTTAAAAACAACCATATTTTAGATTTATGGTTTTATCTTCCATCGCTTTTTGTAGGCATTGTTACAGGCTCTTTTTTCGCTAAAGAGACAATGGCTACGCACTAATCATTGGAAGATTAATGGTGACATGCTCTTTTGAAATATCAATATAAAAATTACTATTTTTCGCTATTATCTCTAGTTCATTCGCCATACGCTCGTTTGCTTCTTTTGCGTGAACAGAGATAGAAAAAATACTATATTTTTTTTCTTCAAACTTAATATGCTCTCCAACTCTATAGAAGACTTTTGTTAAGATGACTTCATTGCCATAAAAATACTCATAGATTTTATTGAGCAGTTTGATAAGGTTGTTTGAATCAACAATGACATCAGGGATGGTCGGATCGAAATCTTTTTTGAAAGTAATGTTTGTATTGATAGAATTGGTTGCAATGCAGAGGTCAATAATAGTAAAGATATTTGTAGGTTTACCATCTGGTTTGGCTGTATTGAGTTTGTATGATGGAGCTTGATAAAGTTTTATGCCTATCTGCTCCTCATCTTCATATCCAACGGTAACACCAAAAAACTTATAGCGACCATACTCCAACTCTACAAATGTTGTTTTAAAGCCAAAATTGATGCTTGCATAGGTCTTGGCAAGTTCAAAAATCTCATGTGTAGTTGTTGCGCCTAAGAGAAACTGTGCCTCACTATTGAGAGATACAATTTTTCCATTGGCATTAAAGAGGATGAATGGATTGTAATCATACTCTAGCCACTGCTGTTCAAGTGTCATAGTTTTTTACTCTTCTATATAGTTTTTAAGTCTTCGACCAACTTTAGGGTGTTTTAATTTTTTAATAGCAGATGACTCTATCTGACGAACACGCTCACGGGTAACACTCAGCTCTTTTCCGATCTCTTCAAGTGTTCTATCGCTCTCATCGTCCATAATTCCAAAGCGTAGCTTGATAACTGCTTTTTCACGCTCATTGAGTTGTTCAAGAACTTGCTCTATTTGAATACGCAGGTCATCTTTTAAAATTGCATCTGATGGAGAGAGTGAAGTTTTATCTTCAATGAAGTCTCCAAAACGACCATCCTCTTCACTTCCAATTGGTGCTTCAAGAGAGATAGGTTCTTTTGTGATTTTGATGACATTTTTCACTTTTTCAACAGAAAGTCCAACCTCTTTTGCAATTGTATCAACATCTGGCTCTTTACCATGTTCTTGAAGGTGTTTACGCATAATCTTGTTAATGCGGTTAATAGTTTCAATCATATGAATTGGGATACGAATTGTTCTTGCTTGGTCTGCAATAGCACGGCTGATTGCTTGTCGAATCCACCATGTTGCATAGGTTGAGAATTTGTACCCTTTTTGGTATTCAAATTTATCAACAGCTTTCATAAGACCGATATTTCCCTCTTGAATAAGATCAAGGAATGGAAGTCCACGGTTTGTATAGCGTTTTGCGATGGAGACAACAAGACGAAGATTAGATTTCGCCATTTTTGTTTTTGATATCTCAGAGATATTTTTACCACGCTTGATCTGCTCTAAAATGTCAGCAAGTTTTTCTGGTTCCATATCAAAAGAGTTCTTTGATGCCTCTTTCGTCTGTACTAGCTTTTTAATCTCCATATATGTAGAGACCATAGTTGCCTCTGGGACCATATTTGCAATATCTTCTTTTGTTAACTCTTGGATTTTTGAAACGAGAACTTTGTGGTTTGCTTTGAGTGTCTCATTAAAGAGTGGGAGTTTATACTCAAGGCGTTTAAGCTCCTTGTCGTAACCCTCATCACTCTTAAGTGCGGTCTCCATTGCTTTTACAAGTTCATTGATAAGTTTTGAAGTTGGTCCAAGCTCTAAAAGTTTCTCTTTTAAAACAGCTTTTTTCCAAGTGACTAGCATATAGTAGTGAACAATCTCTTCTGTAAGCTCTTCACTATCAAGATTGTCAGGCGCTTTGTCTACTGCTTTCATCCAATCTTTTTTTGCTTTTTCAAGAGCTTTAAAACTTGTTGTAACTTTTTCTACTCTTGTTTTGTCTTTCGCTGAAAATGCTTTTTTCTCATCTCCCTCAGACTCATCTGCATCATCATCATCTTTTTCATCTTCAAATGATCGAAAAAGCTCTTTTACTCGTCTCTCACGGTTAATAAGAGGTTCTTTATAGTCTAAAATAAAGTCAATGAGATAAGGAACAGAACAGATAGCATCAATAATGATACTCTCTCCTGCTTCTATCTTTTTTGAGATTTCAATCTCTTCTTCTTTTGTTAGAAGGGGGATTTGTCCCATCTCACGCAAGTACATACGAACAGGTGAGTCTGAACGAGACCACTCAAGAAGCTCATGCTCTTTTAAAATGTCAAATTCATCTGTTTCATTGTCTTCAAGCATTTTTCTTTGCGCACTACGACGCGCTTCTGCTTCTTTGTCGTTGAGTTTTTTTGCATGTTCGCTAGCTGTATAAAGGCACTTCTTGTGTTTGTTTGCTAGTTTTAAAACATTTTTTGCCTGTGCGGCTGTAGGTTGTTTTTCGAAAATATCAATGATTGATTCATAGGTAATACAATCTTTTGATTTATGTTCTTGAAAAAAGGTCTCTAAGGCTTGATTGAGTTCTTTTGCTGTCATATCGGAGGATGCTCCATGCTTTTAAGGTTTTTAAAAGGTGGATTATACCGAAATATTCTTAATCTCTTCTTGCTTTTTGAGAAAAATAAAATTGGAACACTCTTTGCTTTTTGAGTGAAAATATAACAAGAATAGGGGCATATATGCAAACAGGCTACTATAGTTCTGCTGCTGGAATGGTGACACAGTTTAACAGACTCAATACCATTGCAAATAATTTAGCCAATGTAAATACTAATGGCTTTAAAGAAGACAACCTTATCTTTGGTGACTACATGAGGCGCTATAAAGAGTCACGCGATGAGCTTCCAAATGCAAACAATACGAAAGAGGCAGCAAAATTCATCAATAGAACAATGGCTCGTGTTCCACAAGTTGTTGATAAATATACCGATTTTGGAGTCGGTAATATGGAAAAAACTGATAATCAACTCGATTTTGCACTCTCACGCAAAGATCTCTTTTTTGCAGTGCAAACACCTCAAGGAGTTCGTCTGACAAGAGATGGCTCTTTTAGCTTAAATGATGAGGGTAAACTCGTTACAAAAGAGGGGTATGCAGTTCTTGGTGATGATAAAAAACCTATTTCTTTTTCTACGACTGACAGTATTATTACAAGTGATAGAAATGGGCAACTCTCTGCCAATGTTCCAGGTGGTGTCACAATGGCACAAAAGAAAAAACTTTTTATTGCAGCTGTTGATAATGTAAAAAAATTGCAAAAAGAGGGTGATAACCTCTATAAACTTGCAAATGTAAAAGATGTGAGTATCTCTGGGGAGAGTGGTGCGGTACGCCAGGGATTTTTAGAAAAGAGTAATGTAAATGCTGTGAAGATGATGACACAACTTATTGAGACAAATAGACTTGTTGGAATGTATCAAAAAGCGATGGATACGCAGATGAACGATATGAACAGAGATGCAATTGAAAAAATTGCAAGAAAAGCTTAGGTTAGGAGAATAGAACAATGATGCAATCACTTTATACTGCCTCTACAGGAATGCTTGGGATGCAGACGCAAATTGATACGACGGCAAATAATATTGCCAATGTCAATACTATTGGATTTAAAAAAGGGCGTGCAGAGTTTGCAGATCTGATGTACCATGTAATGGAGTATGCGGGAACATCAACAAGTGATACAACGAAATCACCGACAGGTATCGAAGTAGGGCTTGGTGTGCGTCCTACAGCTATCAATAAGATATTTTCCGAAGGTTCATTGAAACAGACGGACAATCAACTCGACATGGCAATCACAGGGAAAGGCTTTTTTAAACTTGAACTTCCGGATGGAACAGAAGTTTACACAAAAAATGGTGCATTTAAAGTGGATCAAGATGGTACCATTGTTAATAGTGATGGCTACACGCTTATTCCTCAAATTGTTGTTCCGCCTAATGCAACAAACATTAGTATTGGTACAGATGGAACAGTAACCGTTGTGCAACCTGGACAGACACAAGCAACACAAATTGGACAGATACAAACAACTAACTTTATTAACCCTGCAGGACTCCACTCAATGGGAGATAATCTTTATCTTGAAACAGATGCTTCAGGACAGCCGGTTGAAGGCATTCCTGGTGTTGATGGATTAGGAACAATCCGTCAAGGTTTTGTAGAGTTGAGTAATGTTCAATTAGTCGTAGAACTTACAGACCTTATTACAGGGCAGCGTGCATATGATGCAAACTCAAAAATCATCACAACAAGTGATGAGATGCTTCAAACAACGAATAACCTCAAGCGTTAATAACTTCATAAAGGACATTGATATTTTGTAATATTAATGCTCTTTGCTACTCTTTTTATCAGGATTTAATTAACACTAAATGACATTTTGGATATAATCGCACAATTATTTAATAATAGGATTTTATATGCAAAAAGCAAACATTAATGGTAAAGTTTGGAAGTTTGGAAAAGATATTGATACAGACTTGATTATAGCTGCTAGATATCTGAACACTTCTGTTCCCCAAGAGTTGGCAAAACATGTTATGGAAGATGCTGATCCAGAATTTGTAAATAAAATGAGCGTTGGTGATATTATCGTCGCTGATGAGAATTTTGGATGTGGCTCAAGCCGTGAACATGCTCCAATAGCATTAAAAGCTGCTGGTGTAGCTGCTGTTGTAGCACCTACTTTTGCGAGAATCTTTTACCGAAATGCTTTTAATATGGGGCTCCCTATTTTTGAGCTCAAAGAGGCAAACGAGATAAAAGAGGGTGATAAAATCAGTATAGATATGAATGCTGGTACTATTACCAATGAAACAACGAACAAAACATACAATTTCACTCCGATTCCTGCGTTTATGCAAGAACTTATTGATGCGGGTGGATTGATGAATTTTGCACAAAATGAGATAGAAGGTAAAAAATAGATGAAATCATATAAAATAGCGTTAATTAAGGGTGATGGAATTGGTCCAGAGATTGTAGATGAAGCTGTAAAAGTATTGGATGCTGTTGCATCATACTGTGGTTTTAGTTTTCAATATGATGAACTTTTAATGGGTGGTTGTGCTTACGACATTACAGGTGACCCACTTCCTCAAGAGACTGTTTCTGGTTCACTTAATGCTGATGCCGTTTTATTTGGTGCTATCGGTGGAGAGAAGTGGGATGGTCTGCCACGCGAAAAGCGTCCTGAGAGTGGATTGTTGCGTTTTAGAAAAGAGCTTGGTGTCTATGCTAACTTGCGTCCTGCTGTTGTTTATGATGAACTTGCAAATGCATCATCACTAAAACCTGATGTTGTGCGAGGTGTTGATTTGATGGTTGTTCGTGAGCTTATTGGTGGTATCTATTTTGGAGAGCCAAAAGGGCGTGATGATGAAAAAGGGTGGAACACTATGGTTTACTCTCGCGATGAGATCGTGCGTATTGCTCATCAGGCTTTTAAAATCGCTATGACACGAAATAAACGCGTATGTTCTATTGACAAAGCAAATGTTTTAGATGTTTCTCAACTATGGCGTGAGACCGTTATTGAGGTTTCTAAAGAGTATCCAGAAGTAGAACTTACACACATGTATGTCGATAATGCTGCTATGCAACTTATTCGTGATCCTAAACAGTTTGATGTTATGCTTACTGGAAATATTTTTGGTGATATTTTAAGTGATGAGGCATCTATGCTCTCTGGTTCTATTGGTCTTTTACCATCAGCTTCTATTGGTGCAAAAATTGGTGTTTATGAGCCAATTCATGGTTCGGCTCCTGATATTGCAGGACAAGGAATTGCTAACCCGATTGCTACTATCTCCTCTGCATCTATGATGCTCCGTTATGCTCTTGATGAACAAGTAGCTGCTGATAAGATTGATGCTGCTATTAAACGAGCTCTTAGTGAGGGATATAGAACACAAGATTTAGCACAATTTGACGCAAAAGAGATCTGCTCTACGAGTGAAATGGGCTCAATTATTGCAAACTATATAGAAAAATAGAGCTAAGATGCAGACACTTACTTTAGCAAATATCTATGAACTTCAGGGTTTAAAAGAGGAAGCTTTAGAGATATATAAAGAGATTTTAAAAAAAGATCCACATAACTCTGATGCTAAAATTGCTATACGAAGATTGTCTGGTGTTAGGAAAAAATTTTTGCATGTCAATGAAGAGATGAAAGATTTTTTTCTAAAAATGGATACCGATGTAGAGTTTAAAGAGTTTGAAAGGTGGTTGTTAAAAACATGGAATTAAAAGATGTAATACTCTCCACATTAGCAGAGATGGAAGATGATCCACAAGATAACGAAGTAAAAAAAGAGAGTAAAGAAGAAGAGAAACCACTTCCAGCGCAGCAGCGAGAAGTTGCTACTAACAGTGAGAGTGAACTTCTATATCTAAAATCAATTAGAGAGAGATTACTTGTCCTTTTTGAAGGCTTTCAATCCCCGAACAATGCTAATCTTGAGGCTAAAATAGATATGACACTTAATTTTTTAGAATATACCCTTGCGACGATTGATGCAAGAGTTGAAAAGATTGAAAAAGGAAATAGAGAGTGAGCCAATATCGTGTACTTATAGATGCCAACGATGAAAAAGGATTAGTGCATAAAGTTTCAACCGTATTTTATGATTATGATTTAAATATTCTCTCAAACAGTGAGTTTGTAGATAAAGAGAGCAATAAATTTTTCATGCGTTCTGTTGTTGATGGTGCAGTTGATAAAGATGAATTAACAAAAGCAGTTGAAGCAGTTTTACCACAAAACTCAAGCGTGAAAGTGATTGAACCAAAAAAGAAAAATATTATCATCATGGTAACAAAAGAGGTGCATGCACTCGGTGATATATTGATTCGTCATGAAGCTGGTGAACTTGAAGCAAATATTTTAGGTGTTGTCTCTAACTATGACAGATTAAAATCTTTAGTGAATAAATTTGATATTCCGTATATTACAGTTTCACATGAAGGGCTTGAGAGAGCAGAGCATGAAGATAAAGTCATTGAAGCAATAGAAAGCTTTGGAGATGTTGATTATATTGTCCTTGCTAAATATATGCGTATCTTAACACCTCGGTTTGTGGAAACTTTTGAAGATAAGATCATGAATATTCACCACTCATTTCTTCCTGCTTTTATTGGTGCAAACCCATACAAACAAGCTTACGACAGAGGTGTGAAGATTATTGGAGCAACAGCACACTTTGTCAATAACAACTTAGATGAAGGTCCAATTATTGCACAAGAAGTTATTCCAGTTAATCATGCTTATAGTTGGAGAGATATGCAGCGTGCTGGGCGTGATGTAGAA
>Ga0256840_1004432_pt1 | contig 10535 bp, 4 predicted proteins | sample 355202metaG_FD_185969 | JGI IMG/M metagenome (GOLD analysis project Ga0256840, IMG submission 185969) | Hydrothermal vent microbial communities from Mid Atlantic Ridge, Atlantic Ocean - 355-202 | ecosystem: Environmental > Aquatic > Marine > Hydrothermal vents | place: Atlantic Ocean: Mid...
TAATTTATACCATGGATATTCTTCCTGAATACACTGTCCTTAACCAAATATTCTCCAGTGCTGAAACTCGGGTGTTTCGTGTGCGAAAAGATCATACCGGACAAAAATTTATTCTTAAAACCACTGCATCGGATCATCCTGCATTTCAGCAAAATGTAGAGTATAATCATGAATATGAAATGCTGAAAATTTTAAAGACCATGGGAGCAAGGAGTATTATCAAGGTGGAAGAGCTGAACCTGAACAGGCATATGCCTTTTCTTATAACGGAAGATTTCGGGGGCAGAGATCTTAAATATTTAGCAACGTCCATGAATGAAAACTCGTGGGACATGGAAACGGTTCTACAACTTGGGATCAAAATTGCAAGTGGGCTTGGAGAAATTTATAAGGCTGAAATCATACACAAAGATATAAAACCGGACAATATCCTTTACAACCCTGAAACAGGGATACTAAAGCTTGCGGACTTCAGCTCCGCAAGTATTATATCAAGAGAAAAAGCAGATTCCTCCAATTCCAAGATCATGGCGGCAACCCTTGCCTATATGTCCCCGGAGCAGACAGGGCGCATGAACCGCATGGTGGACTGGCGCACTGATTTTTATTCATTAGGCGTTACTCTGTATGAACTTTCCACAGGCATTCTTCCCTTTCAATATGATAATCCAATGGAAATGATTCATGCCCATATAGCTTGTACTCCCGTCTCCCCTCACCAAATCAATAAAGAAATTCCTGTCATGCTCTCACATATTATTCTTAAACTCATGTGTAAAAATGCAGAGCAGAGGTATCAAAGCGCCTGCGGCATTAAATACGATCTCAAACAATGCCTGGCGCAGATTCATTTCTCTTCACTACAAGAGGGGTTTGAACTAGGGTTAAAGGATATTTCAAACAGACTTGTGATTCCCGAAAAACTATACGGCAGAAAAAGGGAGATTAAACTTCTGATAAGCGGATTTAAGGATATATGTAAGGGGATAGGCAGAATACTCCTTGTTAAAGGTGAACCCGGAAGCGGTAAATCAGCCCTGATAAATGAAGTGGAAAAATCAATGGCAGGCAAAGGCGCATATTTTATTTCAGGCAAATTTGATCAGCTAAGGCGTTTCCCTTATAGCGCTTTTATACGGGCTTTCGGAGCATTGATTTGTCAAATTCTCACAGAGGATGATTATCATCTGTCCATATGGAGAAAAAAACTTGACAATGCATTAACGCCCAACGGCCGAATTATTATTGATATAATCCCTGATTTGAAGTTGATTATCGGTAAACAGCCCCCTGTACCTATGCTTGGGCCTGTTGAAAACGAAAACCGGTTTGTTTATGTCTTTGAAAATTTTATAAATACCTTTATTTCAAAGGATCATCCTCTGATTCTTTTTTTAGATGACCTTCAATGGTCTGATCCGGCATCACTGAATTTAATAGAGAGGTTATTGTCTCTTGAAACCGGATATCTATACATCATCTGTGCTTTCCGCAGTGATGAAATTCCAGCGAGCAGTTTGGCGGCAACGATTTTTGAAAGAATTAAAAAGAATAAAGTTCATGTAAAAACCATTGCCCTGCCCTTACTTACAAAAAGAGATGTTAATAAATTAACGGCGGAAACTCTGCTGTGCAGTTACGACAGGGCAAAACCACTTTCGGATCTATTATTTGCAAAAACAAGGGGGAATCCGTTTTTTTTAAATCAGTTCATACTTTCTCTTTTCCATAGAAAATTTATCTGTCTTAATGAAAACCATGGGCAATGGGAGTGGGATTACTCAAAAATTGAACAATTGGATATTACAGATAATGTTGCTGATCTCATGATAAATGAGATCTACGGCATGTCTCAAAATGCACAAAAAATTTTAAAATACGCATCTTGCATGGGTAATCGGTTTGATCTTCACATTTTGTCTGTTATCTATGAAAAATCCCATGCAGAAACTGTTGCTGACCTGCTTGAAATATTAAAAAAAGGGTTTATTCTGCCCCTTGATGAATCATATAAATATGTATTTGAAATTCCTGTTGTTTCAAAGGACCCGGTATCAAAAAAATCTTTAAACGAATTAAAAAATTTAAATAACTGCAGGTACATATTTCTACATGATCGGATTCAACAGGCAGCTTACTCGCTGATTAAACAAAAAGTAAAAAAGAAAATTCACCTGAACATCGGTGAGGAATTATTAAAGAACATCACCGACCAGGATCTCGAAGATCGTATCTTCGAGATTGTTGATCAGCTCAATTTAAGCCGTGAATTAATCATTGAAGCGCATAAAAAAAAACGCCTTGCACAATTAAATTTAATGGCCGGGAAAAAAGCTAAATCCTCCGCAGCATTTGACGGAGCAGGGGATTATTTTAAAGCGGGCATTGATATTCTCGGCAAAAACAGATGGGTTATTCAATATGACCTCGCAAGACATCTACATGAACAGGCAGCAGAAGCAGCTTTTCTCCGGGGTGATTTTGAATCTATGGAAAATTTTATTTTTAGTGTCATGGAACATGCTGAAACAATTCTTGACATGATACAGGTTTATAAAATTAAAATACAGGCATGTACTGCACAGCACAAACTCAGAAAAGCAGTGGAAACAGGATTTTATATTTTAAATAAATTAGGAACTTGTTTTCCTGAAAAACCCGGTAAATTACAGCTTCTGTTTGGTTATTTAAAAACAAAAATTATCTTAACGGGAAAATCCCACGACGATCTTGTCAACCGACGGACAATGACAGACCCGTATGCTGCTGCAACGCTTGATATTATGCAGGCCATGGGGTTTTCCGTGTATGTTGCCGCTCCTGAAACAGCCCCCTTGTTTATTTTTCAGGGACTATGTCTGTGTGTTAAATATGGCAATGCCTCATTTTCTTCCATTTTTTACGGCCACTATGCCATCATCTTGTGCGGAATGATGAAAAATATCAGATCTGGTTATGAATTTGGCAGAACCTCACTACGATTATCAGATAAATTAAATGCCGTGGAATTTAAAGCAAAGACGGAAGTAGTGTTTAATTTTTTTGTAAGACATTGGAAGGAACCTTTAAGAGCATCACTGAATCCCCTTAAAAATGCATATAAAAAGGGCTTTCAAACAGGTGATTTTGAATTTGCAGCGGCAGCTGCCTCTCAATACTCATATTTTTCCTATCTTGCAGGGATAAAATTGCCCAATATTGTTAGACGAGCTTCCAAGTACAATAAAATAATTAAGAAATTACAACAAAAATCATGGCAAAGCTTTAACGAACGTACCTGGCAAACAGCGTTAAATTTAATGGGGTGCAATACAGATTCTGGAATTTTAACAGGGGATATCTTTAATGAGAAAACAATGATGGACCATTATATAAAGGAAAACGACAGAACGGGAATATGTTCATTGTGTATCAATAAATCCATTCTTTACTATCTGTTTCATGAGTATGAGAAAGCTGTTGAAAGTGCAATTTTAGCTGAAAAACATATTATTGCTCTGACATCCCATGCCTCAGTTCCTGCATTTAATTTTTATGATTCGCTGGCACATCTGGCATTATTTTCTAAAAGTTCAAAACAGGATCAAGTGAAAATTTTAGAAAAAATTGCTGTAAATCAGAAAAAAATGAAGCAATGGGCATCACACGCTCCGGCAAATTATTATCACAAATGGTGCCTCATTGCAGCTGAGCACGCAAGCATCCTTGGAAAGAAATCCAAAGCCGTGAAACTTTACGACAACGCCATAGACGGGGCAAAACTAAATAAATATATCCAGGAAGAAGCCCTGGCAAATGAGCTTGCCGCAATTTTTTATTTAAAGAGAAAAGAAACTGACAAGGCAAAAAAGTATATGACAGAGGCAGGGTATTGTTACGGAACCTGGGGGGCCGTGGCAAAAGTCCGTCAGCTTAGCAAAAAATATCCAGGGCTCTTATCCAAAGATGATTTACAAACCGGGGACCATGGCTCAGTGCAGAATTATGCACTAAAAAATTCTTTTACCAGTTCAATTCTGTTAAATGATATTAATGTAAAATTTTCCTCTGTATCAAGTTCACAAGGGATAAGCACCAGTACATTTATGGAAAAGGAAATTTTTGATTTAACATCTGTAATAAAGGCTTCCCAAGTTATCTCAAGAGAAATCCGCATTGAAAAACTCATTGCAAATCTCATGGACATTATTGCGGAAAATGCAGGTGCACAAAAAGGCTACCTTATCCTGAAATCCGGATCAACTCTGATAATTGAAGCTGCGTATAATGTTCATAAACAAAATACCATTGAGATGGAAAGTGTTTTTCTTGATGATTTTCCAGATATTTCACAGAATATCATTAATTATACCGCACGCACGAACAAGAGTATTGTGCTTGACGATGCTTTAAACAAAGGGGAATTCACAGCAGATACCTATGTCATAAGAACCCGGCAGAGGTCAATACTGTGCGCTCCTTTGATTCACCAGGGAAAATTAAACGGCATTATCTACCTTGAAAACAACCTTGTTTCAGGTGCTTTTACAAAAGAATGCCTTGAGATTCTTTTTTTGCTATGCAACCAGGCTGCCATTTCACTTGAAAATGCAAAATTATATAAGACCCTGCAGAATTATACTGATATTCTTGAACAAAAAGTTGAAGAAAGGACAAAAGATCTTAAGAAATCCATTGCAACCATTAAACATACCCAGGATCAATTAATACGATCTGAAAAACTTGCAGCCCTTGGAAGCCTGGTTGCAGGAGTTGCCCATGAGATCAACACACCTGTGGGGATTGCCGTAACAGCAGCTTCTTTGCTTAAAGACAAAACAGATGATTTTATTGATAAACTTGAATCAAAGACCCTCAAACGTTCTGATGTGAATAAATACACAATAACAGCTGAAAAATCCTCAGACCTTATACTTACAAATTTAAGCAGTGCCGTGAAAATTATCCATGGCTTTAAACAGGTGGCCGTTGATCAGACAAGCGGAGAACTACGGAAATTTAATTTAAGATCGTATATTGATGATATTCTTATAAGCTTAGAACCGGAACTTAAAAAAATAAATCCGAAAATAACAATTAATTGCTCTGGAAAATTGATCATTATGAGTTTTCCAGGGGCATTTTCACAGATCATCACAAATCTTGTCATGAATTCTCTTATTCACGGGTTTATAAACAGCAATACAAATGAAATCATATTTGACATACACCGTGATAATGATACAATAATTTTTTGCTATATGGATAATGGAAAAGGCATTGAAAAGGAAAATCAGGCAAAAATTTTTGATCCCTTTTCCACCACACGTCGGTCAAAGGGCGGTAGCGGACTTGGCATGCACATTGTCCATAACCTTGTAACCCGGACCCTGGGCGGTACTATTTCATATGAACACAGGGCAGAACAAGGGGTAAAATTTACAATAACAATGCCGTTCAAGCACAATTCACCTATAGGTAATTAAAAATGATTTCTGATGATAATCATGGTAATGGAATCTCCCATGATGATATTCTTGATGATAAGTGTTTTTTTATGGATGAGCTGCCTGAAGAGAAATCTGCGGAAAAAACAAACGGTTTCACTGATAAAAGGATATTGGATAATGCCTGGAAAATCATGATTGTCGATGATGCAAAAGATGTCCATAATATTACTCGCATGGTTTTTGAGGATTATTATTTTGAAGGTAAAGGTATTGATTGCTTAAGTGCCTATTCAGGGAAACAGGCTAAGGAATTAATTGAACTACATCCTGAGACTGCCGTTATCCTGCTTGATGTTGTCATGGAAACTGACCGGGCAGGCTTGGATTTGGTTCGCTATATCAGAGAAGAATTAAACAATCGTTTTGTTCGTATTATTCTCCGTACCGGTCAACCGGGTCAAGCGCCTGAAAAAAAAGTTATTTTAAAATATGATATCAATGATTATAAGACAAAAGAAGATCTCACCAATAGAAAATTATTTACCTCTGTCACTGCAGCCCTCCGCTCTTTCCGGGATATAAAAAGTATCGAAAAAAGCCGAAACGGCTTGAAAATGATAATTGATGCCACGGCAGATTTTTTAAAATTTTCCTCATTAAAACAATTTACACACAGTATATTGCATCAGGTAACCTCAATTCCATGGATAAAAAAAGATTCTCTTCTTCTCACAAGCCCGTATATTAACCCAAAAGCCACACAAACCCATGATAAAAATAATTTTCAAATACTTGCGGGCATGGGGTGTTTTGGGGAGTTGGTGGATAAAAGTATCAATGATATAAATGATAACTATGTTGTTAAGGAAATCAAACAGGCATTTGCCATGAAAACAACCTTCTTTGATAAAAAACGCTTTGTCTGTTATTTTAAAACAATAAATAAAATAGAAATTGTTCTTTACTTTAAAAATACACACGCCATTAACAACATTGACCGCACTCTGATTGATATTTTTCTATCCAATCTCTCCATGGCTTTTGATATTTTTTACCATAGACTGAATCTTGAAAAACTTGTAAGGGAGAGAACATCCCAGTTAACTCTTGAAAAAGAAAAAGTTGCGAAGGCTCACTTTATACTTTCAAAATATGTTCCTATCCAATTGTCAGAAAAAATCATGGCCGATGAGATAGGGGATATATGGGAGCATTCCAGAAAAAAGCTCACCTTGTTTTTTTCCGATATTAAAAATTTTACAGGCACAACGGAATCAATGGAACCTGAGGATATGGCAGGGCTTTTAAACGAGTATTTAACTGCAATGTATGATATAGCAGACAATTATGAAGGCCTTGTTGCAAATGTCAAAGGAGATGAATTATTCATTTTTTTCGGTGCATCGGAAAAAGCATCCCCAAAAGAAGAGGCCATCCGCTGTGTTGATATGGCTGTAGCCATGCAGAAAAAAATGGTGGAGCTTAAAACCAAATGGTTTAATGAAGGTATATGTGAACCATTGCAGATCAGGTGTGGTATAAATACAGGTATGGTCAATGTGGGCGGTTTCGGTTCAAAAAATCATAAAAATTTTACCGCCATGGGTATGCAGGTTAACCTTGCATCGAGATTAGAAACTGCAGGTAAACCCGGGGGAATTCTCATCAGTCATTCCACCTGGGCACTTGTAAGGGAAAAATTTGACTGCAGTGCCCGGGGAAAAATTAAAGTAAAAGGATTTTCTCATCCTGTAATTGCCTATGATATAATTTTTTAAAATGGTGCGCCAATACTTCAGTATGCTGAGATATTAACGCTTACGAGTGAAAGGTCTTAATATATATGAAATATGAATGCACGGGAGTAATACTTGCCGGTGGCAGGAACAGCAGACTTCCTGGTATTAAAAAAACTTTCCGTGAAATCAACGGAATAAAAATCATGGATATAATATATGAAATATTTTCCTTGATTTTTGATGAAATAATTATAGTTACAAACGAACCCCATGAATTTGCCGGATGGGACGGGCTTATAGTCAGGGATATTGATCAGTCACGATGTTCCCTTGCAGGGATTCATGCAGGTCTTTATTATTCATCAAAAAAGCATATATTCGTGTCTGCATGTGATACCCCTTTTTTAAGTAAAGAATTACTTCATTATATTCTATCCTGTATAAATTCCAGGTTTGATGTAATAATCCCGGAAACGGAGGCAGGTCTTGAAACCCTTTGTGCAGTTTATTCCAGAAACAGTTTGCCCCGGATCGAAAGAAATCTTAAAAACAGGATATATATGGTAAAAAAATTTTTCAAGAAAAATAGGGTAAAAATAATTTCAGTAAAAAATATTAAAAAATTTGATCCTGAAATGAATTCCTTTTTTAATATCAATACACCTGAAGATCTTGAAAAAGCAAAACTAATGTACTGAATCCTTGCACAAAACAAATAAATATTCCTACAAAGACACAAAGGAAAGAATTTGAGCAACAACACTGCGGCAGAACAAATCCATGATGATATCTTAAAATCTAACTCAGTGATAACCGCTATCATGGAGTCATTTGAAGGACTGATCTATATTGTTTCCAATAGTTACCGTCTTCTTTACGCTAATCGTAAAATAACCGGATATAATCCAGTAAATTTACGTACAAAAAGGTGTTACACTGTGCTTCACAATAGGGAAACGCCCTGTCCTTTCTGTGTGATGGATCAGATACAGCATGGCCATACCGTAAAGTTTGAGGTAAAGAATCCCGGGGATAATCGGTGGTACCGTAACATTAGTACACCTGTCTGTCATTCAGACGGTTCTTTATCCTTGCTTGCCATGGTAACGGATATAGATAATTACAAAACTGCCGAAGCATATTTAGAGGAAGTAGGATTCCAATTTCAGCATAAAAATATATTTTCTGTACCTCACACCATGGAACAATGCAAATTCGGCAATATTGTCGGTAAAACGCAAGTGATGCAGGATCTTTACAAACAGATTTTAAATGCTGCCGCCACAGATGCTGGTATTATCATCTACGGAGAACACGGTACAGGCAAGGAACTTGTGGCAAGGGTTATTCACGATACGAGCAAACGCCGTAAGAAACCTTTTGTTCCTGTCCACTGCGGGGCAATACCTGAGCTGCTCTTTGAAAGTGAATTTTTCGGATATAAAAAAGGTGCTTTTTCAGGAGCAGATACTGATCGTCAGGGTTATCTTGACTTTGCAGACAAAGGCACACTTTTTTTAGATGAAATTGGAGAGATAAGTCTTCATATGCAGGTAAAACTTCTCCGTGCCATTGAAGGCGGCGGATATACACCTGTGGGAAGCAATCGGATCAGAACATCCGATTTCCGGATTATTGCCGCAACTAATCGTGATACAAAGCAGTTAGTTAACCGGGGAATGATGAGAAAAGATTTTTTTTACCGTATACATATCATTCCCATCCAACTTCCTACTTTAAGGGATCGGCGTGAGGATATCCCTATTTTGGCGGATTATTTTTTAAAGCAGTATTGTAGTAGCGACGACAATTTGCCGCCTGTTTCAAAAAAATTTTATGAAATACTCACCGGATATGACTGGCCCGGGAATATACGCGAGCTTCAGAATGCCATCATACGTTATTGTGCAACCAAGTCTCTGAGTTTTATAACAAAAAGAACCAATGAAGTAAAAAAAAATAATCCTCTTAGTATAAAAAACCCTGATAATTCACATAAAACTCTTAAAGACTATATATGCGATCTGGAAAAAAATATAATTAAAGAAGCTTTGGAAAAAAATAAGTGGCACAGGAGCAGAGTAGCGGCTTTACTGCACATAGACAGAAAAACCCTTGCCAGTAAAATCAAGACTTACAATTTAAAGTAATACCTGTAATATTCTGTATTATTTATAAAATATGCAAAACAGCATCGTGGCTGATTTGAGAAATAGCCCTGTTGAGACAATCTGGATTATTATTTTATATTTGTTATAAAAATTATACTATTTAAACAAAAGGTCTGTTTTTGAATACAGGTATTAAAGATATTTTTGGAAAAACTTGCATAGTGCTTGGCTGAGGCAATACTTTGATGGGGGATGATGGCTCCCGGCCTGACAGTTCCTGTAAAAAAGGCTGTCCCGAAAATGGCAGATCTTATCCTGAAATTAATTAATGGAGAAAAACAATGATTGAGGTACGTATCGGCAAGCTTGCTGAAAAATTCTCAGTTCACAGAAATACAGTCAGTAACTGGATTAAAAGCGGAAAACTTGTGGCTCAACTGACAATAGCCAAACGATACCTGATTGAAGAAACGGAATTGCTCCGTTTTTGCGATCAATTCGGTATATCTAAAGATATTATCCATGAATTTGAAAAACGTGATAACCGTTTTGTTCCCCCTGTTTCCATTAAACGGGATTCATTGGAATCAAAATCGCCTATGTCCGGTAAAATAAAAATAAGGAACAGGGGTGCCACGACGGACAAACCCATTGGATCAGTTATGGTGGTCGGCGGAGGGATAGCCGGGATGCAGGCCACACTCGATCTGGCCGAATCCGGCTATAGTGTTTACATGGTGGAAAAGAGCGCCGGTATTGGCGGAGCCATAGTCCAACTTGACAAAGCTTTTCCCACCAATGACTGCGCAATGTGAATTATTTCACCTAAACTGGTCGAGGTCGGCCGGCATCTGAATGTAAATTTGTTAACACTTTCCGAAGTCCTTGATGTTAAAGGCGATGCAGGAAATTTTACAATTAAAGTAAAAAAAAATCCAAGGTATATTGATGCGGACAAATGCATAGCCTGCGGCTTATGTGCGGAAAAATGTCCTAAAAGAGTTGATGATGAATTCAATACCAATATGGGAAAGCGCAAGGCTGTTTATTTTAAATACGACCAGGCAGTCCCTTTTAAGTATACCATTGATGCGAATAATTGCCTATATTTTACCCGGGGGAAATGCCGGGCCTGTGAAAAATTTTGTTCCACCGGAGCCGTTAATTTTGAAGATAAGGAAGAAATTGTTTCAATTAACGTTGGTGCCGTTATACTCGCCCCGGGATTTAAGCCCTTTGATCCTTCGGGACTTGAA
>Ga0256840_1004433_pt1 | contig 10532 bp, 8 predicted proteins | sample 355202metaG_FD_185969 | JGI IMG/M metagenome (GOLD analysis project Ga0256840, IMG submission 185969) | Hydrothermal vent microbial communities from Mid Atlantic Ridge, Atlantic Ocean - 355-202 | ecosystem: Environmental > Aquatic > Marine > Hydrothermal vents | place: Atlantic Ocean: Mid...
ATACCATCATTAAGCTCAGTCTGGGCATAGAGATTAATAACTCTAGCAATGCGATTAGGAGGTGAAACTTGAATATATTCAGCGTTATTACACCAAAGCATTTCTAAATGTCTTTGGGCCTCTTCAAGAGGGTAATTGGGGTGATTTTTTTGTAGTACCTTAGCGATATCCGCTAACAACGGAGCGGGTAATTCACATGTTTTTAATTCATTCTTAATTTCGTGATCTTGTTTTCGGTTGTAGTCAAAGCGCAGGACTTCTAGCTTGTTTTTGGTCTTAGGTAATTCTGATCGGGACGTTGTAAGCTCGGCATATGATATTTCTTGCTCAGGTAAATCTTGCAGTGTTTTATAAAGAGAACCATAGGTATCAATTTGGGCAATAATGGTCCGATTGCTAGTGTCTAAAAGCATCACACGCTTATGTTGAGCTAAATGATGGAGTGATGTGCTCAACAAAGAAAGCGCCGAAACATCGCCGATATTAAAAGAGAAAAACAAAGGATGCATTTCTTGTTTTAGCCAATTTAAGTTCTCTATAGCTTGCTTATTATCCTGATTAATTTGCTTGGATATGTTTTGGGTAACATCGTTGTTATCAGTATTGGAAGTCATAATTTTGCCCAGGGCTTTAAGCCTAAAATTACTATATAGATTGTTTCTCACAAAAAGCAAAATAAAAGAGTCAATTGTTTGCATGAGGCCTTTGCACGAAAGTATGACGAAACAACCTAGCGTGTTTTTAAGGCATCAATTCCGTTGTTATTATTTTTTGCGAAGGGAGCGACCATTCTCAAAAAATACGCCTAGGACTTGATGCCTTGTAAACTCGCAGAATCCAACTAGGTTTTTCAACGAAAATTAGTGGGATTTCAGCCATTTTTACTCATCATTCGAGTCGTGAAAAGGTCTCTGTATGTGTATTAATCTATAGATTTTGGGGTTAAGAAGTTTCATTTGACGACATAAGACTACAGCCTAACTGGATTTTTTATGGCCAACCACCTATTATCCCAACTCGCATTAGGAGCTAAAAATGTCCAACATCACCACTATAGCCGTCGTTTCAGACACACACTCACACCTTGATGAGAATATTATTAAGATTGTGAAAGACTGTGATATTGCTGTCCATGCGGGTGATATTTGCGGTGTCAACATCATTGATGCTTTGCAACCAAAGTCCGGCAAGGTTTATGTGGTCACGGGCAATAATGACCCCTACTGTCATTTAACGGACAACCCGTTACCCAAAGTACTCAGCTTCGATGTTTTTGGTGAAAAAATAACCATTGAGCATGGGCATGAACACGGCGCTCACCAGCCCGACCATCAATCATTGCGACAAGTCCACAGTGAATCTAAGTTAATTATTTATGGGCACACCCACAAACAAGTGATTGATAAAGAGACTACCCCCTGGGTACTTAACCCAGGAGCGGCAGGTAAAACACGCACCCATGGTGGACCTTCTTGCCTTGTAATTACGTGTTATAAAGATAAAGAATGGCAGATTGCTAAGTTTCGCTTTAGTGATACGGATTAACTTACTAGTTGAAGCTGTTAGCTATAAATAACATCATCAATATTATTGATTTGTATTATAAAAAATACCTAGGCATTATCCCGCAACTCAATTAGTATGTAACAATTTACTAATATAGATCACGAATTCTATTTAAAGGTTTACTATGAAAACTATCCCTATTGTGAATAAAACGGAAGGTGTCGAAGTAAAAACAACGACATGCTACATGTGTGCCTGTCGTTGTGGCATTAAAGTTACCATTAAAGATGGTGAGGTACGCTACATTCAAGGTAACCCTGATCACCCTCTTAACAAAGGTGTGTTATGTGCAAAAGGCGCATCAGGCATCATGAAGCAGTACTCTCCTGCTCGCTTAACAAAACCTTTATTACGCAAAGCCGGCACCGAACGTGGTGCAGGCGAGTTTGAAGAAATCTCATGGGATAAAGCCTTCGGCATTATGGAAGAGCGTTTAGGTAAGCTACGCGCAGAAGACCCTAAAAAGTTTGCGTTATTTACAGGCCGTGACCAAATGCAGGCGCTTACCGGCATGTTTGCCAAGCAGTTTGGTACGCCAAACTATGCGGCACACGGTGGATTTTGTTCGGTAAACATGGCAGCAGGCATGATCTACACTATCGGTGGGTCATTCTGGGAGTTCGGCGGCCCTGATCTTGAACGCTCAAAGCTGTTCTTTATGATCGGTACTGCAGAAGATCATCACTCGAATCCAATGAAAATCGAGTTATCACACTTTAAGCGTAATGGTGGCCGTTTTGTGGCGATCAACCCTGTGAGAACGGGTTATGCGGCTATCGCTGATGAGTGGGTTCCTATCAAACCTGGCACCGATGGCGCATTTATTTTAGCAGTCATTCATGAACTCATTAAGCTAGGTCTATATGACCGTGACTTCTTGGTGAACTACACTAACTCTGCTGAACTAGTTGATTTAACACCGGGCAGTCATGAAGAAGGTATGTTCCTTCGTTATGAGGTCCCTGACGAAGAAGGTTGTTTTGACCCACAAAATAAACTTTGGTGGGATCGTGATTTAGATATCCCAATTTCAATGAAAACAGAAGGCGTTGACCCTTACCTAACAGGTGAATTTACGCTTGAAGATGGCACGCCATGTAAGCCTGCCTTCCAATTATTAAAAGAGCGTGTAGAAGCTTACACGCCAGAATGGGCAGCTGGCGTTACCGGCATCCCTGCGGAGACTATCCGCCGCCTTGCTCACGAGATGGGCATTGTGGCGCGCGATCAAAAAATCGAATTGCCGATTCAATGGACCGATGCTTGGGGTAAAGATCACGACAGTGTGACAGGTAACCCTGTTTCATTTCATTCAATGCGTGGCTTAGCGGCGCACTCAAACGGCTTCCAAACGATTCGCGCGTTAAGTATTCTAATGACCTTATTAGGCACGATTGATCGTCCTGGTGGATTCCGTCATAAAGCTCCATTCCCTCGCCCTATACCACCTTGCCCCAAGCCACCTAACGGCTGGGATGCTGTTAAACCGAATACTCCTTTAGACGGTATGCCCCTCGGCTGGCCTTCTGACCCTGATCATTTATTTGTGGACGATGATGGCGAGGCGATTCGTCTCGATAAAGGTTTTTCATGGGAGTACCCATTATCGGTACACGGCTTAATGCACAATGCGATTACTAACGCATGGCGCGGCGACCCATACCCTGTTGATACCTTGATGATGTTTATGGCAAACATGGCATGGAACTCATCCATGAACACCACTGAAGTACGTAAAATGCTGGTGGATAAAGATGAAAATGGTGAGTACAAAATTCCATTCATTATTGTGGCCGATGCGTATCATTCAGAAACTGTTGATTTTGGTGATTTGATTCTACCTGATACCTCATACCTAGAACGTCACGATGCGATGTCGATGCTAGACCGCCCTATTTCAGAATATGACGGCCCTGTCGATTCGGTTCGAATCCCTGTGTTACCTCCTAAAGGTGACTGTAAGCCTTTCCAAGATGTTGTCGTAGAAATGGGCACACGTTTAAAACTACCCTCATTTATTAATGAAGACGGTAGCCGTAAGTTTAAAGATTACCGCGACCTAGTCATCAACTTTGAAACAGCACCGGGTTCAGGCATCGGTTTCTTAGCGGGCTGGCGTGGTAAGAGTGGTGAAAAATCACTCAAAGGCGAGCCAAACCCAAACCAGTGGGAAATGTACGAAAAGAACAACTGCGTCTTCCAACACAAACTACCTAAGTCATTCCAATACATGCGTAACTGGAACCGCGGTTACCTACATTGGGCTCAAGAACACAATATGACGCGCTATGACGAGCCAATTAATATTCATGTGTACTCCGAGATTTTGCAAAAATTCCGTCTTGCGGCACAGGGTAAAACCACCGGCAGGCAACCACCTGATCGTTTACGCAAACGTGTTGAAACGTATTTTGACCCACTACCATTCCATTATGAGCCACTCGAGTCGCAACTAACGGATACCCAGAAGTACCCACTCAATGCACTCACTCAGCGCCCTATGGCAATGTATCATTCTTGGGACTCTCAAAATGCATGGCTACGTCAAATTCACACGCATAACTATTTATACGTTAGCCCGATTCTAGGCCGCCAAAATGGCTTTGATGATGGAGACTGGGTTTGGGTTGAATCAATGCACGGTAAAGTACGTTGTATGTGCCGTTATTCAGAGTCACTCGAGCCAGGAACAGTTTGGACATGGAACGCGATAGGAAAAGCATCAGGTTCGTGGGGTCTAGACCCTAAAGCCAATGAAGCGAATAAAGGCTTCTTACTGAATCATGTGATTTCAGAGGAGCTCCCTGCACACGATGCAGGTGATCACATATCAAACTCCGACCCTGTCACCGGCCAAGCAGGTTGGTATGATGTACGTGTTCGCGTTTACAAAGCTGAAGATAATGAGCCGCAAGTCACCTCACCTCAGTTTACACCCGTTAAACCGTTACCTGGCATGGAAGCCAAACGTAAAAACAAATGGCAGGCTTTCTTTGCCGGTAATTTTAGAAAAACTATGGGTAAAAAGCGTATTAGTGAAAAGCATGTGAAAAAAGGAGGGTCTAAGTAATGACTCAATTAGCCTTAGTAATTGACTTAAATGTTTGTGTTGGTTGTCATGCCTGTGTGACCTCTTGCAAAGAGTGGAACACCTCAGGTCAAGCTGGCCCCATGGTTGATCAAAATGCCTACGGTGAAAACCCTACAGGGACTTTCTTTAACCGCGTACAGTCTTTTGAGATTGGCACTTACCCACAAACAGAAACAGTGCATTTTCCTAAAAGTTGTTTGCATTGTGAAGAGCCACCTTGTGTACCTGTTTGCCCTACAGGGGCAAGTTACAAACGTGAGCAAGACGGTATCGTACTGGTTGATTACGATAAGTGCATCGGCTGTGCTTACTGTTCTTGGGCATGCCCATACGGCGCACGTGAAATGGATGCACAACAACGGGTAATGAAAAAATGTACGCTGTGTGTGGATCGTATCTACGATGAAGCTTTGCCAGAAAACGAGCGCAAGCCCGCTTGTGTGATGTCTTGCCCAACCAGCGCCCGCTTATTTGGTGATGTACATGATGAAAACTCGGATGTTTCAAAAGCCATTCGTGAGCGTGCTGGTTATCAATTAATGCCAGAGTGGGGAACCAAGCCTGCTAATCATTACTTACCACGGCGTAAAACAGAAATTACTATTCACCCAGATGAGCTTGAGCGTGCGGATAACCCGCTCAGCAAAGAAGAGCGCAAGCAACACAACGCCCCTAGTAGCGATCCATCATTGGATGATATGACTTCTTGGTAAGTAGATCAGTTTTTATATTAAATTTTAGCGCCTCTAAGAACTAAACTTAGAGGCTTAAGTCAGATAAAAAGGTAACGCATTATGCATCCTCCATTTTCTATGGTTTTTTTAACAACATTAATTGGCGCGGGTCAGGGTTTGTTCTTAGCTTTGTTTACAGGACAGGTTTTCTCGCAGTTTAAACTCTTACAAGCGCATGATTCTCAGTTCTTCGTCATCGGCACTGCTATCTCCATCTTATTATTATGTATGGGCTTGTTTGCCGCTTTCTTCCACCTAGGCCGCCCAGAAAGAGCATGGCGTAGTGCTACACGCTGGAAAACCTCTTGGTTATCACGTGAGATCATCGCTTTACCCGCGGCTTTGGGTGCCGTTGCACTTTACGGCTTGGCACACTTTTTAGGCTATACCGAGCCTTTAATGATAACCGCTGGTGGTACTCAAATCGACTTAACACTTTTACTAGGTTTGCTCGCAACGATTGCCGTTTACTTACTATTTATTTGTACTGGCATGATTTACGCAGGCATTAAGTTCCTACAAGAATGGCACACTCCACTAACGGTGATTAACTACATCTTGCTAGGTACCGCTTCAGGCTTCACTATTGCGACTGCATTGGCTGCTTATTTTGCAACTGAAGAAAGCAGTTTGGTTCCTTTTTATGCGACTTGGGCAATTATCTTTACCTTTTTAGCACTCATTACTCGCTCTGCCGCATTAATACGAAATCGTTTCTTTATTAAGCCTAAGTCTGATATGCGCTCTGCTATTGGTATTAACCATAAAAATATCAAGCAAATCGCACAAGGCTCAATGGGTGGTTCTTTTAATACCCGCGAATATTTTCATGGTAAAAGCGCAGGTTTTGTTAACACCATGAAAATTGTCTTCTTGGTAATGGTATTTGCTATACCACTGGTTTTATTAGTCTTAACCTTTAACCTATCAGGCTTAATTATTCCACTGGTAGCAGTGGTAGTGCAGTACTTAGGACTGATGGTTGAGCGCTGGGTATTTTTTGCTGATGCGAATCATCCGCAGAATCTTTATTACCAGCAGATTTCTTAATCTTAACCCTCCATTACTAATCAAACATAAAAAAACCGAGGCAACTGCCTCGGTTTTTTTATGTTTGTGATTTATTGCAGCAATCTATGCAATATTCAGGCTAACTCGTAGAACAGGTCATATCTTTACCACAACAAAGTGGTGACTTAATCTTACCATGACCATTAGGGCATTCAGATACTTGTACTTCCGTTCCATCATCTAGCTTTAGAGAGCCATTCTCCAACGGCGCATCGCACTCACCACAGGTTGCATTAACACTCATGCCGCACACATCACATTTATAAGTTGCCATTGTATTCATCCTTTGATTAATTATAATTAGGGAAAAATCCCATGCATCTAGTGTAGAAGAATCCAAAAGAAAAGTAATAACTACTACAATTTATCTGGTTATATGCCGTTACGAGCATCACTTCAATTACTTCATCGCCTCTTTATCAATCGCCATTTCTTTATCATTTTTAACAGATAAGCTTTTATTCTCACTTTCTAAAACAAGCTCACCAAATACTCGAGGATTTTTCCACGCGGTATCTGTATTGGAGTTCCACGCTATTTTTGCGTCGCGTGAGCTACCATTGTCGTCATCATTCACCTGTACTTCAAAACCGAGTTGATGCTCAGGCTTCGGCACCACACGTAATGTCGTCCATGGGATAGAAAGGGTTAAACTATAGCCCGTTGGATTTTGACGAATCGCGTACTTAATATCTTTAATATCTTCCTTCGGTGTTTTTCCACCCAGTGTTATTTTAGGGTCCCCTAAACGAAACGTAAGCTGATAATCATTAAACTCATCATAAGTTTCATGCCGACTCGCATCTGCGTCAATGTATATTTCTATTGAGTCGTCCTTCCACGGTTCTTTTGAGTCAGAAACATGCGTATCATCAACAATACCCACCCAGATATGCAAATACTTATCATCCCAATTGGCTCGCCATCTCGCGGTTAGGTCACGCGGATTATCAGTTGTCCCCTGAATCATTGTATTGATACTTTTTGCAGAGACTTGGTGCAAGGTATTTGCGCCTATTGCCTGCTTAGGCACTACCACAAATTTGGCGTTAGCCTTATCACGTTGCCCTGAAATCAGATGTTTGGGAATTCTCTGAGGTTTACGCAAACGAGCCACAGGACCACCGGCACAACTCGGCCACCAGCATGGGTTGCCGTGAGAGAAACCTAACAAAGCGCGATATTTAGGGGCTTTGGCTGGAGCCTCAGTAATAAATTCTTTGATTCCCCAGCTTCCATGCCAAGTAGAGGGTCGCGGAGCCGAAAATGGAATAAACAGCTTTCCACCCAGTTTCTTCCAACCCGATAATAACTGATAGTAGGCTTGCGCCATGCGCGGATCTTTATTCGCTTTATAGAGGTGTGGTGTAGCACCCTCTTGCATCGAGTGCGTTTTATGATGCAGTAAATGCTGCCCGCCCTCATAAGCAATTAAATCAACACCAAACCCCTTAGTAACCTGAACTTGTTTTTGCACAAAACCTAATGTGTTTTTAATCGAGTAACGATTATCAGGCGCATATAACTCTTTAAACACATCATTAACGCTACGAATTTGCGTCATCTTTTTCTGTGGAAAATGAAAATACGGCGCTATCGCAATCGCATCCACGTATTTATACGCATTTTGAAAACCGAGCAAGGTTTCTGTTAAGTGAGTATTCGTGGTCATGCCACCCATAACGCGTACTAAACGCTGAGTCCCACCAAAGACTTTTTCGAAGGTTTTAAATATTTGCACACTACGCAATGAGTAATATTTAGAGCCAGCAATATTGCGATTTTTATCCAATTTTAGCTTATAGCCAGTTTGCTTCATATGCTCTGCTTGCGGCACAAAAACATTATTCCAAGCCTCATTGGTGTACTCTAAATACACGCGCAAATTAGGGCGAAGCTGCTGTTTAACCATCTGCGCATAGCGATAAACAAAAGTATTATCCGCATTGTGCGGAATATTAAACCAAGGGTCTGCATTAAGAATATTTGCTAGCTTAATCATAATTTCAAGTGGTACTCCGCGCACCCCTTCTTTACCGCCCCAAGTTGCCTTATCTAACGTTGGTCGTTCGCTCCATGACCGAATATTATTACGCGTAATCCCTGCCATATTCATAAAACGAATAACTTTAAAGTCTTTCATGAAATTTAAAAAATCAGGGTTAAAGGTAATTGCCTTGCCATGCTCTTCAAACGACAAGTAGTGACCTGGTGGGCAGTGATTTTTTGCGTTCACCCGTTTAAAAGGGTTGGTCTTACAAATCCCACCTGGCATTAAAATTTGGATATTTCTAATCGGATTCGCTGGATTGGTTTTTTCAATAAATAAGGTCGCCGTATAGGAAGGGTAAAGCTCACCTTTTTGAGGCATCGGCTTAAGGCGAATAATATCTTTACCTTTACCTTTTTTTAGCAGCTTCGCACTAGCGGCGTAGCGAATCACACCCTCACCTTCATAAAGTACGGTGTAATCACCCTGAGGCAAGGCTTGGATCGGCACATGACTTAAAAACCGCGTACCTGCCTTGCCACCATTTAAATTTTGTGGCCAGCCATTTTTATCAAACCGGACATTACCTTTGGTAAACCAAGGTCGTGCTTCATCAAATGGCAAGGTATAACGAAATAGGTCGATAAAAGGCACACTGGAGTCGACTTCTAACGCCTCATTAGTATTCATACCTAATGGCGCTGTTCGGTTGCTGGGGTTAGCAAATAAGCTGCTACTGATAAGTAGTAAACTGCATGCCGTGATGATATTAGTGATGTTTTTTGCTATGAATCCATTCATATTTTATTTTTCTAAGTATAAGAAAGTTACTGAGTAATAGACACACACTCAGGTATTTGGTTCTTATTTTTACCAATGCTTATAATTAGAATTAGCCCTTAATTATTTTGATAACTCAGCGATAAAACACATCAACCGAGAGGCACTTATTATAGCTTAATTAATGGCTTTGATAAGTGGAAGTTTACTTCATAATAACTTTAGCATTAAGGGCATAGCTATAGCTAAGGCTGCAAGCGACGAATCATCCATTTCTCGCCATCCCACTTATATTCAAAGCGATCATGTAGCCGGTTAACACCACCCTGCCAAAACTCCATAGTGTCAGGCACAACGCGATAACCACCCCAGAAATCAGGCAAAGGAATCTCACCTTGACTGAATTTATTTTTCATTTTTACTAGTTGGCTTTCAAGAATCTGGCGAGATGTAATGGCCGAGCTTTGCTTAGATGCCCAAGCGCCCATTTGACTACCACGAGGGCGAGACAGAAAATATTTAAGTGATTCAGCTGTACTTATTTTAGTTGCAGTGCCGTTAATTTCTATTTGACGTTCAAGAATCGTCCACGGAAAGAGCAGAGATACATTAGCGTTCTGTTCAATCTGTTGTGCTTTTTGACTACTGTAATTGGTGAAAAAGACAAAACCTTTTTCATCAAAGAATTTTAGCAACACCGTCCGTTGCGTCGGTTTTCCATCCGCAGAAACGGTTGCCAAACTCATTGCACTGGCATCAGGCACATCCGCCTGCATCGCTTGTTTAAACCATTTTTCAAACAACTCAAATGGTGCTTCGCTGAGATCTTTTTTATTCAAGCCACCTTTAGCGTATTCACGGCGGTAATCTCCAATATCCATAGTATTTGACTCTAACTAATTAGAGCTAATTTAGCATAAAGTTAAAGCCTCTATACAAAAATAACAGAAAACAAAGACAACCAACCCAAAACAATTAAAGTAACAACAAGACCCATTGGAAAGGTAAAACCCCAAAAATTAGACATGATGCAATCCTCATTAACATTGATAAGAATTGTAACTTTAGCGTAACGCAGCTCGCCTCAATATGATGTGAGTCAAGAAGCCTGAAGATTATTTTTTATGACTCTAGCGCCTCCCAGCGATCATATTTTTCTTTCAAGCTAGCGTTGATAGCCTGTAACTCATCAGTAACCGCAGCAGTAACTTTATGCTCTTGCTTAAAAAAATTGGGATCAGCCATTTGCGCTTCTAGGTCACTCACTTTGCTTTCTAACGCTTCTATTTCTTTAGGCAAA
>Ga0256840_1004434_pt1 | contig 10531 bp, 8 predicted proteins | sample 355202metaG_FD_185969 | JGI IMG/M metagenome (GOLD analysis project Ga0256840, IMG submission 185969) | Hydrothermal vent microbial communities from Mid Atlantic Ridge, Atlantic Ocean - 355-202 | ecosystem: Environmental > Aquatic > Marine > Hydrothermal vents | place: Atlantic Ocean: Mid...
TGCCCATTTACGTATTCATAATCAGAATAAGGCACCATCCAGTTTTCAGTAACCAAAGATATGCGTTTAGAAACCCTTGTCATTGCAGCCAAGGTAATTATAGGTTTTTCTTGGAATGTATCATCGTAAAATCCAAAACCACTACCCAAAGTTATATTATGTTCAATAGAGCCATAAGTGGCTATTCCGTAGGCAATACCGATAACTGTGTTGTCGGGAGCAATTCCTAAAAGAGTTCCTGCTCCCATATAAAATTTAGGAGCAATTTTAAACGATACTTTAGGTGTAATAAAGGCTGCTATTGGTAAAATAACTCCGCCTCCAATCGTGAAATAATCCGTAACTCCATAACTTACAGAATTATAGCCTATATAAATATTCTGATAATAACCTTCTCCTTTTTTTAGGCTTATTCCGCTGGGACTAAAAAAGTACCTGGAACTATTTGGATTGGGAAACCAGTATTCGCCATTTTTCATATTTGTTTTATCAATTTCAGTAATCTTTTTGATATTCTTGGTAGGGATGTCCAAAACTCCAAGATTATCTGTTTTGAAAACCAACACATTAGCTTTTCGTTCAATAATTTTCCCATTTAATACATTCCCGTCATTAAGTTCAATTTTTAAAAATGCATTGGGATTTTCCTTTTCAATACTTTTAATTTTTTCGGCTTTAATATTTATAGCTCCCAAATTATTATCTGAAATCAATATCGAACTTTCATCAAAAGATATAACTTTTCCTTTTAAAGTAGAGCCATCGTTCATAATTACCGAGTAATAGGCAGCAGTATCGTAATCATTTTTGAGTTTTTCAATTTGCTTAATTGAAAAAAAAGCAACATCACTTCTTAATATGTGTGTTTTACTAATATTGCCATTAAATTCAAGGCTAAAGTATATAGTATCGGGTTTTATTTCATAGATATCACATTTGTACTCTTTACCATTATTTAATTTGATAATATCTTGTGAACTTGCTTGTGTTGTGTATAAAATATAAAAAACAAAAATTAGTAATGGTTTATTAAGTTTCATGATAGAAATTTTAGGATTATACTATAAATTTACGCAAAACAATTAATATATCAAGAATCTATTTACATAAATGAGAAATAATTAGCTATTTTCATGTCAAGCATGTTGGGATTGATAGCTGGTGTACTAGTTAATTGGTATATTAATTTATCTTCTATACGAATACACGAATATACCAATTACCAATAACCGGTACACCACTATACTAATTATAGCTTTTATCTATAATTAACTCTTTCAATGTTAGAAAATAAATTATGCACCCATTCTTGTCCTGATTTTGTTTTTCTAAGATAACTTAATGCATCGTTTATATAGGGTCTTACATTGGAGTTGAAGAAATCAGGAAGTTTGCTTTTTATATCTTTGCTTTCCAAATAGCCAAACCTGTCAGCTGCTCCGTTTTCTTTTAATTCTTGATATAAATCATCGCTTTTTATAAGGTAATGAATATCTGCTAATTGGCCAATTAGGTCTGCTGCACGTAATAAACCGGGCATGTCATTTGTAATTCTGTATTCACTTTTGTGAGGAACGGGGAAACGTGTGCGTTCAATAAGCTGTTCAATATAAGAAACATCTATAAAATCAAATCGGCTAAGTGCTTTTTTTGCAAATACTTTTGCTCTGTCCACATGATAAGGAGCCAATATTGCATCGGTAGCCTGAATTGAAATTTTTACCGTTTCTCCCATCTGGTTTTTAATGTACTCTCCTTCTTTATCACCTGCGCATAGTCCTCTGATATAGCCTATATCATGATACAATGCAGCAATCATAAAATGTGTCCACTCATACTCGTTGAGCTTATTTTCACAAAGCATTTTTGATTTTAAAATTTCTCTACCAACTTCGGCAACCATCATTGTGTGGTGTACATCGTGATAGGGTGCATTGCTCAATGCTATAGTCTGTAAGGCTTGCTCGCTAAGCGTATTCAATACTATTAAATAGTTTAGCTTTTGATGCCCGAAAAGCTCTATGTAACTATTTTGTAGATGAATAGTAAATGATTCTATCAAATTGCTTATAGGACTGAGCATAAGCTTAAGAAATTTCTTAATTAGTGCTACAAAGTAATAAAAATATATTCAATAAAATTTGATAAATGTTCGTTTTTTTTAAATAAATAACAAATATCATTCCATGAAGGCTTTATTTTTATTGATTAAAGATGTATTATTGGAAAACTAATTTTGTAACTCCTTAATGCAAATTGCTATACTCTCTGTCCAGTGTGGAATTTTAATATTAAATGTTTTTTTAATCTTGCTTTTGTCTAAAACACTGTAATACGGTCTTTCGGCTTTTGTTGGGAATTCATCTGATGAAACAGGGGTGATTTTACAATTATTTCCTGCTAAGCGGACAATTTCAAAAGCAAAATCATACCAACTGCATACTCCTTCGTTCGAAAAATGATAAATACCGGAATATTTCCGGAAATCTTCGCGGCTTTGTAATAGTATTTCAATAATGGCTTGTGCTAAATCTCTTGCAGAAGTGGGTGTTCCAACTTGGTCAAAAACTACATTTAATTCATCTCGCTCCTGCGAAAGTGATAATATGGTTTTGGCAAAATTTTTACCATGAGGAGAGTAAAGCCATGATGTGCGTATAATAATACTGAATGTATTTTTTAATATAGCTTTTTTTTCACCCTCATATTTACTTTTGCCGTAAACCGAAACCGGATTTGGACTTTGTTTTTCATTAATCGGTTTAAAAAAGCGTCCGTTAAAAACATAGTCGGTAGAAATTGTAATAAACCCGATGCATTGAATATCTGCAATTTCTGCTAATATTCCTACGGCATCAGAATTTACACTATAGGCTTTTTCCGGCTCATCTTCTGCCATATCAACGGCAGTATAAGCAGCACTGTTTACGATAAAATCAATTTGATTTTCAGAAATGTATTTTTTAACTGCTTCTTTATCCGTAATGTCAAGTGTATCTATATCTGTTCCGTAAAATATTAAATCTTCATGATTTCTGAAAAGATATTCAAGTTCTTTTCCTAATTGTCCGTTTGCTCCGCTTACTAATACATTCATTTAATTAATACTGTCAAAGTTCTAAAATTTTTTTAAAATATTCAATGGTGTTCAATAAACCTTCTTCCAATTGAATTTTAGGTTCCCAAGCATTTAATTTTTCTTTTGCCAAAGAAATATCAGGTTGTCTTTGAACGGGATCATCTTCGGGTAAGGGTAAATATATAATCTTTGATTTAGAACCTGTGAGTTCAATTACTTTTAAGGCAAGTTCTTTAATCGTAAACTCGTTAGGATTACCTAAATTAACAGGTCCCGTAAAATCATCAGGTGTATTCATCATTCGTATCATCCCTTCCAGTAAATCATCTACATATTGAAAACTTCGTGTTTGGTTTCCTGTTCCGTAAATAGTTATGTCCTCATTACGTAAAGCCTGAACTATAAAGTTGGAAACCACACGCCCATCATTCGGGTGCATTCGTGGTCCGTAAGTATTAAAAATACGGATAATTTTAATTTTAACCGAATTTTGCTCTTTATAATTCATAAATAATGTTTCGGCACAGCGTTTTCCTTCGTCATAACAAGATCTGGCACCAATGGGATTTACATTTCCCCAGTAAGATTCAGTTTGCGGATGAATGGTAGGGTCGCCATAAACTTCACTGGTAGATGCTTGCAAGATTTTTGCTTTAATCCGTTTTGCTAAGCCCAGTGCATTAATGGCACCCATTACCGATGTTTTTATGGTTTTAATGCCGTTATGCTGATAATGTATAGGTGATGCAGGACATGCCAAATTATATATTTCATCAACCTCAAGATAAAAAGGCATGGTTACATCATGCCTTATTATTTCAAAATATTTATGATCCAGTAAATGAACTATGTTGGTTTTTGAGCCGGTAAAATAATTGTCTAATGAAATTACATCATGACCTTCGTTTAAAAGTCGTTCGCACAGATGTGAACCAATAAATCCGGCACCTCCGGTTACTAATATTCTTTTCATAAATTAGGGTATTATTTGTATATTGCTCACTAGAAAATATTATGGAAGTATTGTTTTTCTTCCGATACTGTAATACGTGAAGCCAAAATCTTTCATTTCAGCAGGTTCGTATATATTTCGTCCATCGAAAATAAGTTTATTATTAAGCAATTTTTCAATTACTTTGTAATTGAGTACTCTAAACTCGTTCCATTCGGTGATTAAAATCATTGCATCAGCATCAACCAAGGCATCGTATTGGTCTTGAGCATAATAAATTTTATCGCCAACTCTTCTTTTAGCTTCTTCCATAGCTACCGGGTCATAAGCTTTAACATTTGCGCCTGCTTCCAATAGTTTCTCAATTAAAACCAGTGCAGGTGCTTCGCGCATATCGTCGGTGTTCGGTTTAAAAGCCAGTCCCCAAAGTGCAAAGGTTTTTCCTTTCAAATCATTGTTAAAATGCTTGGCTATTTTTGCATAAATAACCGATTTTTGTCGATCATTAACACTTTCTACAGCTTTAAGTATATCCAATGAATAATTATTTTCATCCGAAGTTTTAATCAATGCTTTAACATCTTTAGGGAAACAGGAACCTCCATAACCGGCACCGGGATAAATAAACTTAGGACCAATACGCGAGTCAGAACCAATACCTTTACGCACCATATTTACATCCGCTCCGACAATTTCACACAGATTGGCTATATCGTTCATGAAGCTGATTTTTGTCGCCAACATGGCATTAGCAGCATATTTGGTTAATTCTGCCGATGGAATATCCATAAATAAGATTGGATGGTTGTTGAGTAAGAATGGTTTGTATAATCTTTTCATGATTTTTTCAGCTCGCTCAGAGTTTACACCAATAACAATTCTATCGGGTTTTAAAAAATCGGTAACTGCACTGCCTTCTTTTAAAAACTCTGGGTTTGAGGCTACATCAAATGGAATATCTACTCCTCTTTTGTTTAATTCTTCTTGGATAACTGCACGAACCTTTTCTGCCGTTCCAATAGGCACCGTACTTTTGGTAACCAAAACCAAATAATCGTTCATGTTTTGACCAACTTCTTTGGCAACTGCCAGAACATATTGTAAATCAGCACTTCCGTCTTCGTCGGGTGGAGTTCCAACAGCACTGAAAACTACCTCACAATCGTTTAATACTTCTTTTAAACTTGTTGAAAATTTCAAACGTTTTTTTTCAACATTTCTTTTTATCATTGTTTCCAATCCGGGTTCATAAATTGGAACAATACCTTTTTTGAGATTCTCGATTTTTTTTTCATCGATATCGATACAGGTTACATCAACACCTGTTTCTGAAAAACAAGTTCCTGAGACTAAGCCTACGTAACCGGTTCCTACCATTGCTATTTTCATAGAGTATAGTATTTAAAAGTTTTTAATTGTTTATATGCAAAAATAGTGAAGAATAAGGAATATATTATAATGATTAAGGGTATTTTTCTTAAAAGTAATTAATTCTATTTTAATATTGATGAAAAAAATGCATGAAGTCCTTACAAAAGGTAATTAATCTGCTTAACAATTTTTTAAAATTTATATATTCATATGTATTTATGTTTAGATATAAAATCTTACAAAATTATTCGTTCATCACACAAAAATGTACATTAAACAAAAATAATGCACAAGTCGTTAAAAGCAATTGTTTATCGATTTGAATTATTATAATTTTATGGTTTAGATATAATTATTACGCCTTGTTATATTAATATTTTGAACCAATTAAAACTAAAAACAATGACAACGATAACAAAAGTTTCGATTTCCGAAAAAATTAAAGAGTACGTGAAAAATACGGCGAGTATTCCTCCCGGTATGGAAGTGAAAAATGACACCTTGATATTTGATGAGGGGCTTTTTGACTCAATGGGCTTTATGGCACTTATCAGCTTTATTGATGAAGAATTTGGAGTGCAACCCGGTGACGATGAATTGGTCGTTGAAAACTTTGAATCAATAGATGCAATAGTAAAATATCTTTCCGAAAAACTATCGGCTTAATTCTTAAAACTATTTTTAAATGTGTGGTATATCGGGTGGTACAAGGTTTAATTCATATGAAGCATTAAATTCCAAAACATTATTTAAGATGCTTGACAGTATTCGCTACCGGGGACCGGATGAATGTGGTATGTATCAAGCAAAAGAAGCCTTGCTAGGAAGTGTACGCCTGAGTATTATTGATATTAAAAGCGGACAACAACCTTTAAGCAACCAAAAAGGAGACATTTGGATTGCCTATAACGGTGAAGTATTTAATTATGTTGAACTGCGCGAAGAATTAATAAATAAAGGTTACACATTCAAAACGCATAGTGATACGGAAGTTATTGTGTTGCTTTACGAAGAATATGGAATAGATTTTTTAAAAAAACTGAATGGGCAGTTTGCTATATCTATATGGGATAAAAGGAAAAAGGAACTGATTTTAGCAAGAGACAGGATGGGTATTCGACCTTTATTTTATACAATGCATAACAATGAGTTACTTTATGCTTCTGAAATAAAAGCATTTTTACAGCATCCCGATATTAATTTAAAACTGTCAGCCAAATCTTTATCGCAAATATTTACTTTTTGGACAACAATTAGTCCTGATACAGCTTTTGAAAATGTTTTCCAGTTGCCTCCGGGCAGCTATATGATTTATTCAAAGAATAAATTTGAAATAAAAAGTTATTGGAATTTAGAGTTTGCTGCTGAAAACCAATATAATAATATAAGTTTTGAAGAGGCAGTAGAAGAATTTGAACATATTTTAAAAGACTCTGTGAAAATTCGTTTGCGTGCTGATGTCCCTGTTGCAGCTTATTTAAGTGGTGGTCTGGACTCTACGGTAAGTACATCTTTGATACGTGAGGTAGTACCCAATATGTTGCAAACATTTTCAATAGGTTTTGAAGATGCGGATTATGATGAAAGCTATTATCAGGATTTAGCTTCCGGATATTTTGGTACCAAGCACACGGGTTTTAAAATAAAAAACGAGGAAATAGCCGAACTTTTTCCAGAGGTAGTTTGGCATAGCGAAATGCCTCTTTTACGTACCTCGCCTGTACCAATGTATGCTTTATCGCGCAAAGTACGCGAAAAAAATATTAAAGTGGTAATAACCGGTGAGGGAGCCGATGAACTTTTGGGTGGTTACAACATTTTTAAAGAGGCAAAAATCAGGCATTTTTGGGCGCGCGAGCCAAAATCCAAGCTACGACCTCTTTTATTGAAAAAGTTGTATCCCTATATTCCTCAAATACAAAATGCCAGTGCGCAAACTTTGCGTTTCTTTTTTGCTTATAAATTGGGAGAAACTAATTCACCGGTTTATTCGCATCTTTTACGATGGAACAATGGGAATCACATCAAAAAATATTTTTCTGATGACTTAGTCCAAAATCTGAACGGATACACTCCTGTTAATGAACTTATTGATAAAATTAACGGAAAGTTTGATAATTATGATTATCTCGGTAAAGCCCAATGGTTGGAGATGAGTATTTTTATGTCCGGCTATCTATTATCATCACAAGGAGACCGAATGGGAATGGCTAATTCTATTGAAGGACGTTACCCTTTTTTGGATCATCGCTTAATTGAGTTTTGTTCCAAAATTAATCCTGAATACAAACTGCATGGATTGAATGAAAAGTATTTGATGAAAAAAATGGCAGAAAAAAGAATTCCTGACGAAATATTAAAACGGAGCAAACAAGCGTATCGTGCGCCAATACAAAACAGTTTTCTTACAAAACAGGCATCGGTTTATATGAATGAGGTTTTTGACGAAAAAAAATTAAAAGAAAACGGGCTGTTTAACCCCGGTTTAAGCAAAAAGTTGTTAGATAAGTTTAAAAGCGGAGAAAAAACTTCGGAAGTGGATAATATGGCTTTAACGGCAATTATTTCTACTACTATTTTGAAAGACTTATTTGAAAATAAAAAAGGAAAAATAAAAACAAACGATTTAGGTGAGTGCCGACTTATTAATGATATATAGCACAAAACAATAAACCATAAAACTAAAAACAATGACAGAAAAAAAGAAATTCAGCAAAGACATTATTAAACTGGAAAGTGTAGAGCAAACTGTTAACAGAATTGTAAATAAACTGAAAAGCGATGTTTATGAACATTTGCAGCGAAAAGGCGGTATTGTAGGTATTAGTGGTGGTATCGACTCTTCCGTAAGTTTTGCTTTAGCAGTTAGAGCTTTTGGAAAAGAAAATGTTTTGGGTGTTATGTTGCCCGAAAAAGATTCCAGTTCGGATAGTGAAATACTGGCTAAAAAACTGGCAGATAAGTTTGGTGTAAAAACTGTTGTTGAAAACATTTCGGGAGCACTTGAAGGTTTTGGGTGTTATAGACGCAGAGATGAAGCCATGAAAAGAGTTTTTCCTGAATACAATCCCGAAACATACAAATCAAAAATTGAAATTCGTCAGAATATTTTAAAACAAAATATGCCGGCAATTTTTTCATTAACCATTATTGATGAAAACGGTACATCAAAAAGCAAAATGCTGCCCATGAAAGAATACTTGCAAATTGTTGCAGCATCTAATTTCAAGCAAAGAAGCCGTATGTCGATGCTTTACTATCATGCAGAGGCGATGCATTATGCTGTAATTGGAACTCCAAATAAACATGAAGTAGAACAGGGCTTTTTTGTAAAATATGGTGATGGCGGTGCGGATGTGATGCCTATTGGAGACTTATATAAAACACAAGTATATGAATTAGCTAGCTATTTAGGAGTTCCGCAAGAAATAATTGATCGCACGCCCACCACCGACACTTATACGGCAGAGCAAACACAAGAGGAATTTTTCTATCAATTGCCATTTGAGATGATGGATTTGTTGTGGTATGCATGGGAAAATGGATATGAGCCGGCAGAAGTAGCACCTGCTTTAGATATAACGGAAAAAGAAGTGGAGAATGTATTTAAAACATTCCTGAGAAAGAAAAAAACAACCGAGTATTTGAGAATGTCACCTATAAGAAATTATTAACATGAATGCAGTTGATTATTTCTTTTCCGAATCAAAAACATCAGAGCAATTGTTTATTTTAAATCAAAATGAGCAAATTACTCATAAAGATTTGTATGAAAAAGTGGAAAAACTTGCCGCTTTTTTAAATTCTGAATTTGGTTCGGGAAAAAATATGCTTATTTATAGCGGGAACTCCTATTTTTTTGTTTTGGCATATTTATCAATTATTAAGTCGGGGAATGTTTGTGTGCCGCTAAATCCTGCGGCAAAACCAGAACTTACAGAGTATATTATAAAAGAAACTCAAGCTGTTTTATGCTTTTCGCAAAAAAAGTTTGTAAGAAATCTGGAACCGTTTAAGCTAAATCTTATTACTGAGGATGAAGCTGAGAAAGCCATACACATGCAATATGTTACCGAATATATTTTATCAGGATTTGATAAAGAGCAAACTGCCGAAATAATTTTCACATCGGGTTCTACTGCTTTTCCGAAAGGAGTGATGTTGAGTCATAAAAATTTGATTGCCAACACAAAATCAATTGTTGAATATCTTCAACTTACTAAAAATGATCGTATATTAATTGTTTTACCGTTTTACTATTGTTATGGCTTATCATTGTTGCATACGCATTTAAAAGTTGGCGGTTCAGTTGCTTTCAATAATACATTTATGTTTATTGGTACGGTAATAAATAATCTGAAAAAGTATAAATGTACGGGGTTTTCGGGAGTCCCCAGTCATTTTCAAATTTTATTGCGCAAATCGGATAGTTTTAAAAAAACTAATTTTCCTGATTTAAGGTATGTTACACAGGCAGGAGGTAAACTTCATTCGGTTTTTATTAAAGAATTTTTAGAAAGCTTTCCTGATAAGAAATTTTGGGTGATGTATGGTCAAACGGAAGCAACCGCCCGATTGGCATATCTGCCGCCCGAAAAATTGCCTGAGAAACTTGGTTCCTTGGGCAAAGCCATTCCCGGAGTAACACTTGAACTGCTAAAAGAAGACGGTACTCTTGCTTCTGTTGGCGAAATTGGTGAAATAGTTGCATCAGGAGATAATATCATGAAAGGGTATTATCATGATGATGAAATGACTGCCCAAACCATTAGAGATGGGAAACTTTATACCGGTGATTTAGCCATACAAGATGAAGAAGGCTATTTTTATATCAAAGCACGAAAAAAAGAAATAATCAAAGTGGGAGGTGAGCGTGTTAGTCCGAAAGAGATTGAAGAAGTAATTGTAAGTTTTAAGGATGTAATTGACTGCACAATTGAAGGTGTTGATGATGAGGTTCTTGGCGAACGTATAAAAGCTACTGTTGTATTTAATAGCTTGGATGATGTTCAACTTTTAAAAGAAAAAATATTAGCGCATTGTAAGAAATATCTTAGCCCGATAAAAATTCCGCAAGAATTGGTGTTTGAACAACAAGTTAAGGTAAATGAAGCAGGGAAAAAAGTTAA
>Ga0256840_1004435_pt1 | contig 10530 bp, 7 predicted proteins | sample 355202metaG_FD_185969 | JGI IMG/M metagenome (GOLD analysis project Ga0256840, IMG submission 185969) | Hydrothermal vent microbial communities from Mid Atlantic Ridge, Atlantic Ocean - 355-202 | ecosystem: Environmental > Aquatic > Marine > Hydrothermal vents | place: Atlantic Ocean: Mid...
GCCCATTGTTCGTCACTAATCATGAATCGATCACTCAACATTCAAGCCTCCTTTTTGTAAGCTTGAATCAGAAATCAGCCAAGAGGGGAATCCTGAATATCAACAGGCCCTAGCAAGAAATACCTGCATATTTGATTAAAACCTTCCCTTGATTGGAGAACCGGATTCAGATTTTGGCAATCTGATAATTTTAGGATCGTGAGTGGGTAAACGGGGGAAGTGGTATGCCAGTAAGCGGCAATGGAACGGTTGTAACGGGGTTGGGCGGGCCGAAAGGCTATGGCGAAATCAGCCTGCCGCGCAGCGATGACGGAACATTACAGGTCGATGTTTCAAATGTGTTCTCGTCCGGGTTTAACTATTTCGGCACCCAATTCCCGGGAACGGAGTTTTACGTCAACACCAACGGGACAGTCAGTTTCGGAACGGATCTGGGCCAATACCCCACCGATGGAAACACTGCCCTGTATGACAATGTTATTGCTCTTTACTGGTCCGATGTTGACACAAGGATTGATGGTGAAGGCACCGAGAGCGGACAGGTATGGGTCGATCTTGACCCGATCACGGGCACCGTAACCATCACATGGGAAGACGTAGGCAGCTATCGTCGGGATGCGGACCTAACCAATTTGTATCAGCTACAGCTCATTGACCGTGGCAACGGGGATTTCGATATTGTTATCCGCTACGAGAACATTGAATGGACAACTGGTTCCAGCCTTGATGACGCCGGGGCGCGGGCAATCATCACTGCATTGCGATTGCCCGAAACGTTAGAGATCGGCACAGACCCCGCCACATTGGATACAACGATCGGCAATACAGGTGTGACCGGAATGTGGGTGTATGAAATCCGCAATGGCGGAACCGGAACCTATCAGCCGGTATCGGGCATGGTGCTGACCGGAACCCCGAATGGTGATGTACTGGAGGGCGCGGGCAATGATGATCTGTTGCGCGGGCTGGATAGCAACGACATTCTGCGCGGCAATGATGGCAATGACTGGCTGTATGGCGGTGACGGGGCGGATACCCTGAATGGTGGCGTGGGGGATGATTTCATCTTTGGTGGCGAAACCGAAAACGATTTGCGCGATGTCATCTATGCCGGTGATGGCAATGACACGGTTGACGCCGGATACGGCAATGATCTGGTTTATGGAGGCAATGGCAATGATACGATCAATGGCGGTTTTGGCTCGGATGAACTGATCGGGCAGGGCGGCAATGATGTGATCAACGGTGCCGCCTTGTCCGACCTGATATTTGGCGGCGACGGTGATGATTTTATCAACGGCGGGTTTGGCTATGATCGCCTGAACGGGGGCGCGGGGGCGGACCGGTTTTATCACCGCGGTATTGCCGATCATGGATCAGACTGGATTCAGGATTATAGCGCCGCCGAGGGGGATGTATTGGTCTGGGGTGGCGGGACTGCATCAGCCAGTGATTTTCAGGTCAACTATGCCGACACTGCGGGGGCAGGTGCCGCCGGCGTCTCCGAGGCTTTTGTGATTTACAAACCCACAGGGCAAATCATCTGGGCGCTGGTTGATGGCGATGCACAATCCGAAATAATCATCCGGATCGGTGGTAACGATTATAATCTTATTGCATAGGACCCCGACCTATTGGGCGAAATCCTGCGTGATATAATATGTCCCGCAATACTGTGCTTTGCGGTCAAGCGCGATTGCAGTGCCAACTTTCGTCATGCGCCGGTCCATAATATTATGCCTGTGCCCGGGCGAGCCCATCCATAATTTTACAATATAGCGCGCAAGTGACTTATAGCTATGCGGTTGGATTTTATGTCCGGTTGAATTGGTAAACTCGCAGCTTGAATTGCCAGCATAAAACCGTTGGGCTTCCAACTGGAAACGATGAACCATTCCGATGTTTTCGGCGGCAGCCTTCCAGCGGATGCCGGAACGCTTTAGCCGGTCACCGAGTGTGCGGCGGCCGGAAACAGTAGAGGTATGTGACATATTCCTGGCCCGCGCCATCCATTTGCTATGGCCCTTGGCCAGCTTGCGCAAACCCGAATCCGAACGCACCGGACGCAAACCCGCGCGGCAGCGATAATAGTTCACTTCGACGCGAACCGCCGCATCCAAAAGGGATTCATTGATACGGCGCTCGGGCATGATCAATTTATCCGATCCCGGAACTGTCCGGCGGGAACAGGCTTGTGCGTCCAGTGTAAAAAGAAAGGTAGCGGACAAAAACGCAATGATTGTTATCAGTTTCTTACTCACGTACTTGTACTCCGGTTTTTTGTTCGCGTCTTTTGACAACAAGATCATGGCGACTTGGTGGCACAAAGCCGGACAAAAATGTGATTTCTTTTCTCGGGGCCCCGATCATCGCAATATTTCGCCGAGCGGAAATCTGCCATCCACTTTCAAGGCACAAATTCATACTTACTTAGCCAGCGCAAAAGGCTTGGTGTTGCGCGATTCAATCCGAAAACCGACCAACCCGCCGAATTGAATCAACTTTTTGTGTGTAATCGCACTTTATAACCCGCCGAACGTCTTGCAGGGGTGTTACACCCTCCTTATATACCCCGTGAAGCACTGTCGGGGCTTGGCCCTGATGGAAATTGGGATCGGCGCGCTGATGCCTATATCTAGGGTCGCGGGCCACAACATCGCCTAAGAGAAGGAATGAAAAACATGGCAAAAGTCATTGGGATCGATCTGGGGACAACAAACTCTTGTGTCGCCATCATGGACGGCTCGCAACCGCGAGTCATTGAAAACGCAGAAGGCGCGCGCACCACGCCATCTGTCGTTGCCTTTACAGACAACGAACGTCTGGTTGGGCAGCCTGCAAAACGTCAGGCCGTAACCAACCCCGAAAATACAATCTTTGCAGTCAAGCGGCTGATCGGCCGCCGGATTGATGACCCTGAAGTGGTCAAGGACAAAAAACATGTGCCCTACAAAATTGTCGATGGCGGCAATGGCGACGCATGGATCGAGGCAAACGGCGAAAAATACAGCCCCAGCCAGATTTCCGCGTTCATTCTGGGCAAGATGAAAGAAACCGCCGAAAGCTATTTGGGCGAAGAGGTGAAACAGGCCGTTATCACAGTGCCTGCATATTTCAACGACGCCCAGCGTCAGGCCACCAAAGACGCCGGTAAAATCGCCGGCCTTGAAGTGCTGCGCATCATCAACGAACCGACTGCGGCGGCGCTGGCCTATGGTCTGGACAAGAAAGAAAGCCAGACCATCGCGGTTTATGACCTTGGTGGCGGTACGTTCGACGTGACTATTCTGGAAATCGACGACGGTTTGTTCGAGGTTAAATCGACCAACGGCGACACCTTCCTTGGTGGTGAAGACTTTGACATGCGTATTGTGAAATACCTGTCGGAAGAATTCAAAAAGGAAAACGGCGTCGATCTGTCCAAGGACAAGATGGCCCTGCAGCGCCTGAAAGAAGCCGCTGAAAAAGCCAAGATCGAACTGTCCTCGGCCACACAGACCGAAATCAACCAGCCGTTCATCAGCATGGACCCGAATGGCGGCCAGCCGCTGCACATGGTGATGAAGCTGACCCGTGCGAAACTGGAAAGCCTGGTTGGCGATCTGATCAAGGCGTCGCTGAAACCTTGTAAGGAAGCGCTGAAAGATGCGGGCCTTTCAACCAGTGACGTCGACGAGATCGTTCTGGTTGGTGGTATGACACGGATGCCCAAAGTGGTGGAAGAAGTCACCAAATTCTTTGGCAAGGAACCACACAAGGGTGTGAACCCGGACGAAGTGGTTGCCATGGGTGCCGCCATTCAGGCCGGCGTTCTGCAAGGCGACGTCAAAGACGTTGTTCTGCTGGACGTGACCCCGCTGTCGCTGGGCATCGAAACGCTGGGTGGCGTGTTCACCCGTCTGATCGACCGCAACACCACGATCCCGACCAAGAAGTCGCAAGTGTTCTCGACTGCCGAGGATAACCAGAGCGCCGTAACCCTGCGTGTATTCCAGGGCGAACGCGAAATGGCCGCCGATAACAAACTTCTGGGTCAGTTCAATCTGGAAGACATCCCGCCCGCCCCGCGTGGTCTGCCGCAGATCGAGGTCACCTTTGACATCGACGCAAACGGCATTGTCGAAGTTGGCGCCAAGGACAAAGGCACCGGCAAAGAGCAGAAGATCACCATTCAGGCATCTGGCGGTCTGTCGGATGAAGAAGTCGAAGCAATGGTCAAAGAGGCCGAAGAAAACGCCGAGGCCGACAAAGAGCGCAAAGAGCTGATCGAGGCAAAAAATCAGGCCGAAAGCCTGATCCACTCGACCGAAAAAGCGATGGAAGAGCACTCCGACAAGGTGGACCCGACCACCATCGAAGCAATCGAACTGGCCATCGTTGCGCTTAAGGACCAACTGGAAACCGAAGATGCCGAGAAGATCAAATCGGGTATCCAGAATGTAACCGAAGCTGCGATGAAACTGGGCGAGGCCATCTACAAAGCCGAGCAAACCTCATCCGGCGAGGAAACCGAAGCAAGTCCGGAGGATGAAGTTTCCGGTGTTGATGACGATATCGTCGATGCCGACTTTGAAGATCTGGACGACGACAAACGCGCGTAAGGCGGTAACCAACGCCATGGGCCGGCCTGATATAATGTCGGGTCGGCCTTGGCGTTCCCAAGGGATAACATAAATGTCAAAGCGCGATTATTATGTTGTATTGGGCGTCAGCAGAACTGCAACGGCTGAAGAAATCAAAAAGGCCTATCGCAAGAAGGCCAAAGAATTTCACCCTGACCGAAACTCTGACAACCCCGATGCCGAGACCCAGTTCAAAGAAGTGAACGAGGCCCACGAGGTATTGAAAGACCCCGACAAACGGGCCGCTTATGACCGCTATGGTCATGGCGCCTTCGAGGGTGGCATGGGCGGCGGACGTGGTGGGCACCCGGGACAGGGCGATTTTGCCTCGGCCTTCTCGGATGTGTTTGACGATCTGTTCGGCGATTTCATGGGCGGTGGTCGTGGTGGCAGCGGGCGTCCGCGCGCCACACGCGGTTCCGACCTGCGCTATAATCTGCGTGTCACGCTGGAAGAAGCCTTTGCCGGTATTCAGAAAACGATCTCGGTGCCAACCTCGGTGCCCTGTTCCGAATGTGCCGGCACCGGCGCCGAAAGCGGAGCCGAGCCTGTCACCTGCCCTACATGTTCCGGCATGGGCAAGGTGCGGGCACAGCAGGGGTTCTTTACCGTTGAACGCACATGCCCCACCTGTCAGGGCGCGGGCCAGATGGTCAACAACCCTTGCAAATCCTGTAGCGGCGCGGGCCGCGTCGAAAAGGAACGGTCACTTTCCGTCAACATTCCTGCAGGTGTTGAAACCGGCACCCGTATCCGGCTGGCTGGCGAGGGCGAAGCGGGTCTGCGTGGCGGTCCATCCGGTGACCTCTATATCTTTATCGACGTCAAGGAACACAACCTGTTCCAGCGCGACGGCGTGAACCTGTTCTGCCGCGTGCCCGTCAGCATCGGCACCGCAGCCCTTGGTGGCGACATCGAGGTTCCGACGATTGACGGCGGCCGCAGCCGCGTCAAAGTACCAGCCGGTTCGCAATCGGGCCGCCAGATGCGCCTGCGCTCCAAAGGTATGCCCGCCCTGCGCGGCAGTGCCACAGGGGACATGTATATCGAACTGGCCGTTGAAACACCGGTCAACCTGACTGCACGGCAAAAGGAAATCATGCGCGAATTTGAAGATACCAGTGCCGACAATAACCCCGAAGGCTCCAGCTTCTTCTCCAAGGTGAAAACCTTCTGGGAAAGTATGAAAAGCTAGAACAGGCGCGGGCAATCTGCGCCTGTTAACCAAATTTTCACCATATCGGTCCAGCGTGACCACATGGCCCAGCAGAACCGTTTTTCCGAAATGCCCCTGCCCCTGTTTGACGGGGCGGATGAGGTGCGCGTTCCCAAATCTGGCCCGCAGCCATCCTATATCCGCGATCACCGCAAACGTCTGCGCGAACGGTTCCTGACCGGTGGTGCTGCGGCATTGCCCGATTACGAACTGCTGGAACTGGTGCTGTTCCGCGCCATCCCAAGGCAAGACGTCAAACCGCTTGCATGGCGTCTGCTGGATCGTTTCGGCGATTTCAACCGCGTGATTTCTGCCCCCCGCGAACGCCTGATCGAAACCAAAGGTGTGGGCGATGCCGTGGTGCTGGAGCTAAAGATTGTCGAGGCCGCCGCCCATCGCCTTGCCCGCGCCCGGGTGATTCAGCGGCATGTGCTGTCAGGTTGGGATGCCCTGCTGGACTACTGCCGCACCACAATGGCCCACCGCGAGACCGAGCAATTCCGCGTGCTGTACCTAGACCGCAAAAACGTGCTGATTGCAGACGAAGAACAAGCCAAGGGCACCATCGACCATGTGCCGGTTTACCCGCGCGAGGTGGTGAAACGGGCGCTGGAGATGAATGCCTCGGCGCTGATACTGGTGCATAACCATCCGTCCGGTGACCCGACACCGTCGGAATCCGATATCCTGATGACCAACCAGATACAGGACGCCGCCCTTGCGCTGAACCTGACGCTGCATGATCACCTGATCATCGGCAAATCCCGCGAATTGTCGTTTCGGGCCGAAGGGTATTTGTAACCTACTTCACCCAAACCTCGACCCGCCGGTTAATGCCGCGGCCCCAGTCGCTGTCATCACAGGCCATCGGCAGGGCCTCGCCAAATCCCTCAACGCTTAGCGACAGTTCCGACGGCTTTAGCGTTGTCGCGACATTGGTCACCGCTGTGCGCACCGCTGCCGCACGGCGTTTGGCGATTTTGCGGTTTACGGCCGCGTCGCCTTCGCCATCGCTGAACCCGACAAACATCAATTCGCGTCCGCCGAAATACCCCGCCTCCAGCAGCCGCGCCAGCAATATTACATTGCCCCGAGATTGCGCGTCCAGACGGGTTGAACCGGTTTCAAACCGGAACGTCACGGTCAACCGTTTTGCAGGCCGCAGCACTGTGACCATGCGTTGCAATTCATCCAGCGGCGTTTCCTCGCCTGCCAAAGCAATCGCATTGGCCAGCCGCTGCCCCTGCCGTTCAATACCGGTTTCGCCAACCTGCTGATCGACAAAACCGACGCGCCGCACCACCCGCTGTGCAGCAGGGGTTCGCAGAAACGCCAGAAACTCGCGGGCGGTTTTGGGCAGGCGGCGGGCAGGAGTATACAGAAACAAAGGCATCGTCAGCGGGTAATCCTCGGTTTTCAGGGATTGTCGCGTGGCGGAAAAATCCATCCCGCAGGCTCCGCGCAACGCCACCTTGCGGGCGTTGCCCAGTTCGGAAAACCGCGAAATGCCGATGGCAAAAGGATCCCGTGCAACAGCATCAACCAGTTCAGCCGCTGCGCCGTGCCGCACAATGTTTTCGGACAATTGCAAATCACTACGCCCCATCACCTTGCGCATAAACTGTTGCGCCAGACCCGAATCCGCCGCCATCATGTGCAAATAGACCGGCGCATCCGGCCCGCCGATTTCCTGCCAGTTGGTAATCTGCCCCGCAAACAGCCGCCCCAGATCGTCCAGTGATACAGCCCTGACGGGGTTGCCCGGCGCCACCACAGGTACCACCCCGTCCAGCCCCACAATCCGGCTGCGGACCGGTTGGGTCATGTCGCCCAGTTCCGCGGCTTTCGCGGCCTTTGCTTCGGCTTGTGTCACTTCGCGGGTGGCCAGAACCATATCCGCCTGACCCGCCAGCATATCTGCAAAACCAACGTCCGTGTTAGTCAGGCGAAATCCGATCCGCGCCACCGCACGGCCTGTGTCGGGCAGGGACAGAACATAGGTAAAATGCGCATCATCCGTAACGATACGCTGCAATGTCATGCTGCTTTGAATGGCATAGCTTTCGATCAGGGCGGGCAGTAGGACGTCACCTATCGTCTTTGATCCGGCAATGGTGAACTCGGCCACAAAGCCTTGCAAATCGGGGCAGCCAACACCCGCGCAGGTCACGCCGCTGCCATCCAGTGTCAGGGCGCCAAATTCTGAATCTATCCGGAAATACTCGCCATCATAGGTTAACAATTTACCGCTGATCGAGATTTTCCCGTCCCGCGAGGTCAATGTCACATCCTGCGACACGGCGGGCAAACCCAGCCCGATTGCGAAAACTGTGGCGAAATACGCCACACGCAAAAATCCCATTAACCATCCCCGGTGTTCAGTTTTGCGCAATCTTTAAGTCCCTGATTATATTTTTCAACACCAGATTGCGCACACCACTATCACAGGCGGGCATATTCAACACCAGATCAACCAGCGTATTGCCGCCATTTACCCCAGGCTGAAGCGTTTTCACCACCCTGTTCTTACCGCAGGTATATGGCGTTACAGCAGCCGACAAAGCCAGCCGCACAACACCGGATTTCCGTATCTGCCGTCGGGGGAAACTATAGATTTCGGCTTGTTTTGCCTCGGGAAAATCCGTGCTGCCCAAGCGGGTGACATATCCGCCACGCCCTTTTATGGCGATTGAAATGTTCTGCGGGGCATTGCCCCAAACATGCGCACCGGATGGTTCATAGGCGTGAATTTGCAAGCCCGTATCCCCCGACCACATCACGGCAACATGATCATAATCATTCGCCTCTTGCACGAGTGCCTCTGTGGAAATCGTTGAGCCATCGGGCATCTCGACGCTAAAGACGGCCTGCCTGTTGAACACAGGGATATTGACAGTAACCCGTCCGATGTCCGAGGTCACAACGGTAAAAAACAATCCTTCATGGCGGACAGTTACAGGCACACCCATCTGACAGGGGGCATCAAGTTCTAGTGTTACCATGTCCCCCCGAAAATGCGTTACATCAAGGGATATACTACAGGAAAACCCCAAAAGGCTGTATTGCGCATTGTCGGGTTCAAGGGGTTTATAGCTTTGTTCAGATTGACCAACACGTCTGGCCAACGCCTGACCAACGGCTGGCAGGGCAAGTCTGGCAATATCGCGCGGGATGGGTTTGGGCGCGATCACAGCCGGTTCAACAGCCACAGGTTGTGATGGTTCAATGGCGCCGGGTAAGGGAACCGATCGGGTCATAAATTCGTATCCAACGATCAGAATAGCCAGTAATGCTATCCCGATCGCTGGATAAATTCGTTTTCCCGACATTGCAGCCCCCGTATCAAAACCCCTTTACAGTAACTGCAACACTATCCTTAAACCAGCCGCCCGTGGCAATGTTTGAATTTCTTGCCCGAACCACAGGGGCATTTGTCGTTCCGGCCCGGATTTCCCCAGGTCGACTCGTCATTTTCGTCAAAGCCTTCCAGGGCAACGCCTGTCGGTTCCTCTTGTGGTGTTGGCTGGATCAAGCCTGGCTGTTCGGCCATGGCCTGCTGCATCATGGCCTGCTGTTCTTCTTCGGACAACGGGCGAATTTGCGCCAGTTGCTCGGTCACATCCTCGCGCAGGGAATCCAGCAGGCTTTCGAACAGTTGGAAGGATTCGGTTTTGTATTCATTCAACGGATCGCGCTGGGCATAGCCGCGGAACCCGATGACCGAACGCAAATGTTCCAGCGTCAACAGATGTTCACGCCATTTCTGGTCAATTGTCTGCAACAGAATCTGCTTTTCAATCGACCGCATGGTATCCGGCCCGAATTGCGCTGCCTTTTGCGCCATCATTTCATCGGATGCGTCACACAACCGATCAATAATCGCCTCGTCGTCGACACCCTCTTCTTTTGCCCAAGCGATTACCGGTACGTCCATGCCCAGACGCTGCATAACAGCGGCATACAGACCCTCTGTATCCCACTGATCTGCATAGCTTTTCGGTGGAATATGGGCGTCCACCAGATCTTCAACAACCTGATGGCGCATATCGCGCACAATCTCGGACAGGTCTTTTGTTTCCATGATTTCACGACGCTGGGCAAAGATCACCTTGCGCTGGTCATTCATCACATCATCAAATTTCAATAGCTGTTTACGAATGTCAAAGTTGCGGGCCTCGACCTTGGCCTGCGCCCGTTCCAGCGATTTATTGATCCACGGGTGAACCAGAGCCTCGCCTTCTTTCATGCCCATTTTGGACAGAACCGCATCCAGTTTCTCGGACCCGAAAATGCGCATCAAATCGTCTTCCAATGACAGGAAGAAACTGGAGCGACCGGGGTCACCCTGACGGCCGGAACGACCGCGCAGCTGGTTATCAATCCGGCGGCTTTCGTGACGTTCGGTGGCAAGAACGAACAGACCGCCCGCCTCGATCACCTTGGCTTTTTCCTCGGCGTGCGCAGCCTCAACCTTGGCGCGCAACTCGTCCGGGTTGGCTTCGGGATCGGTTTCCAAAGCCTCCATCACAACCATATCGACGTTGCCGCCCAACTGGATGTCGGTGCCGCGGCCGGCCATGTTTGTTGCGATTGTGACCGCCCCGAATTTACCCGCATCGGCAACGATTTTCGCCTCTTGTTCGTGGTGGCGCGCGTTCAGAACATTATGCGTGATTCCGGCCGCCTTCAGCA
>Ga0256840_1004436_pt1 | contig 10525 bp, 7 predicted proteins | sample 355202metaG_FD_185969 | JGI IMG/M metagenome (GOLD analysis project Ga0256840, IMG submission 185969) | Hydrothermal vent microbial communities from Mid Atlantic Ridge, Atlantic Ocean - 355-202 | ecosystem: Environmental > Aquatic > Marine > Hydrothermal vents | place: Atlantic Ocean: Mid...
GAAGGCAAGCTGGTGGCGATTTGTCCGGCGGACAAGGCCGATGAGCTGCTGGCCGTGATGCGTGCGCACCCCCTTGGTGCGGACAGTGCCATCATTGGTCAGGTGGTCGAGGACGATATGGGGTTTGTTACAATGGAAACCGGCTTTGGCGGCACGCGGATCGTGGACTGGCTGGCCGGTGAACAACTTCCGAGGATATGTTGAATGTTCGAATTTCTGACACTGGGCCTGTTTATCGGCATGGCCCATGCGCTCGAGGCCGACCATCTGGCGGCTGTCGGCACTCTGGCGTCGGACGGCAAGGCAACCCCGAAACGGCTGGCTCTGCTGGGGGCAAGCTGGGGTATGGGCCACACCACCACCCTGTTTCTGATCGGGATGCCGGTGTTTGCCTTCGGGCTGGTATTGTCCGAACGGCTGGCGGCAGGGATGGAGTTTGCGGTCGGTCTGATGCTGATTGTTCTGGGTCTGCATGTGTTGCGGAAAATCTATCGCAAACGGGTGCATTTCCATCTGCATGATCACGGGGACGGCAAGCGGCATTTCCATGCGCACAGCCACGACGGGGCCACACTGCCCCATGCCAAAGATCCCCACAGCCACGTTCACGGGGTGTTTTCGCTGCGGGCCTATCTGGTCGGTCTGGCACACGGGGCGGCAGGTTCGGCCGGTCTGGTGGCGCTGGCCGCGGCGGCCACACAGGATGCCCTGACGGCAGCGGCCTATATGGCGCTGTTCGGTGTCGGGTCTGTTCTGGGTATGGCCGCACTGACCTATAGCGCAAGCTGGCCGCTGCGGCTGGCCGAAAAGACCGCGACGCGCCTGTTGACCACGGTTCAGGTGGCTGTTGCCGGTATTGCGGTGTTTATCGGGTTCCGGGTGATGCTGGAAACCGGCCCCGTCCTGATGGGGGCGGTATAGACATGCGTATCCTGCTGCTGGTCCACGGGTTCAATTCGCTGTCCCAGCGGATGTTTGTGGAATTGCAGGCGGCAGGGCATGAAGTCACCATCGAATTCGACATCAACGACGATCTGACCCGCGAGGCCGTGGCGCTGTCCCGGCCCGATGTGATCATCGCCCCCTATCTGAAACGGGCGATTCCGGCGGATATCTGGCAAAACCACCTGTGCCTGATCGTGCATCCGGGCATTGTCGGGGATCGCGGGCCGTCGGCGCTGGACTGGGCCATATTGCGCGGTGAGGAAAACTGGGGCGTGACGGTTTTGCAGGCCGAGGCCGAAATGGACGCGGGGCCAATCTGGGCCACGCGCGAATTCCCGATGCGGGCGGCCACAAAGTCGAGCCTTTACCGGTCGGAGGTGGCGGATGCAGCGCTTGACGCGGTGTTCGAGGCTCTTGGGAAACTGGAGCGTGGAGAACAGCCACGGCCGCTTGTTCCGGACGCTCCGGATGTGCGCGGTGGCTTGCAGCCGGCCGTTTTGCAAAAAGACCGCCGGATCGACTGGACAGCGGACCGGAGCGAAATGGTTCTGCGCAAAATCCGCGCCTCGGACGGGGTGCCGGGGGTGCGCGACGGCGATCTGTTCCTGCACGATGGCCGCGTGGCAAAGGGCTTGACGGGCAAGGCAGGCGAGATCATCGCCACCTCAGGTCCGGCGGTCTGTCGTGCCACGGTGGATGGTGCAGTCTGGATCGGCCATATGCGCGATCCCGAAGGCAGGCACAGCTTCAAACTGCCCGCGACCCGCCTGCTTGCGCCGGATGTGCCGGAAATCGCGGTGGACAGTGAGCAGGGGTACCGCGAGATCAGCTACCGCGAGGTTGGCGACACCGGATTTCTGCGGTTCGATTTCTACAATGGCGCGATGTCGACAGAGCAATGCGAACGCCTTCTGGCCGCCTATGAACAGGCCTGCGCGCGACCGGTAAAGGTGATTGTCCTGCAAGGCGGGGAGGATTTCTGGAGCAACGGCATCCATCTGAATATCATCGAGGCCGCCGATTCAGCCGCGGATGAATCATGGCGCAACATCAACGCCATGGATGATCTGGCCGAGGCGATCATCCGCACCCGCAGCCAGCTGACAGTTGCGGCGATGGGTGGCAATGCGGGGGCCGGCGGGGTGTTTCTGGCGCGGGCCTGCGATTATGTCTGGCTGCGCAATGCGGTGGTGCTGAACCCGCATTACAAGGACATGGGCAATCTTTACGGTTCGGAATTCTGGACCTATCTGTTGCCGCGCTATTGCGGCGGGGACAATGCGGCGCGAATTGCCCGGCAGCGCCTGCCGATGGGCGCGCAAGAGGCTGTGGAACTGGGGCTGGCGGATGCCTGTTTCGGGAAAACCCGCGCGGAATTCGCGGCCGAAGTCGGCCAGCGAGCCGCAGCGCTGGCAGATTGCGATTTTGCAACGCGGCTGGCCGCCAAACAGGTGCGGCAGGATACGGACGAGGCGGCAAAACCACTGTCCGAATATCGCAGGGCGGAACTGGCGCGTATGAAACGCAACTTTTACGGCTTTGATCCCAGCTATCATGTGGCGCGCTATAATTTCGTGCACAAGGTCTGCAAATCCCGCACCCCGGTCACACTGGCCCGCCACCGCGATCAACGCAACCGGAGGAAAGCCTCATGAGCAGCAGCAAACCCACCATCCTGATTGTTGATGACGAAGTGCGCTCGCTGGAATCTCTCGAACGCAATCTGGCCGAGGAATTCGATGTTCTTTTGGCGGAAAATACGGCGGATGCCGAAAAACTGCTGACGGACAACTGGGTGCAGATCATTCTGTGTGACCAGCGGATGCCCGACAAGACTGGGGTCGAGTTCCTGACCGAAGTGCGGGAAAAATGGCCGGATGTTATCCGTATCATTATTTCCGGTTATGCGGATGCGGACGATATTATTTCCGGTGTGAATGACGCGGGTATCTACCATTACATTACCAAGCCCTGGCGTCCGGAAAAGCTGATCCTGGTTCTGCGCAACGCGGTAACCATGTTTGAACTGCAACGCCAGAACGAGCTTCTGGCGATCGAATTGCGACTGTCTGCCAATGCCGCGAAAAAGACGGTCAGCGAACGGCGCCAAAGCCTGCGCAGGAAATACAATTTCGATGACGGGATCGTGCGGGGTAAAACCAGCCCGATGAACCGGATTTGCGACACTCTGGTCCAGATTGCCCCGTATGACCTGTCAGTGCTGATTACCGGCGAATCCGGCACCGGCAAAGAACTGGTCGCCCGCGCCATCCACTATAATTCCCTGCGCTGGAACAAACCCTTTGTGGTGCAGAATTGCGGTTCCATGCCGCAGGATGTGCTGGAGGCCGAATTGTTCGGCTATAAAAGGGGGGCAATGCCCAGCGCGGTCCAGGATTACACCGGCCTGTTCGAGCGCGCCTCTGGCGGGACGGTTTTTCTGGATGAAATCGGGGATATTCCGCCGGCATTCCAGGTCCGTTTGCTGCGCGTGTTGCAAGAAGGCGAATTGCGACCGGTCGGGTCGAACCAGACCCGCAAGGTGGATGTCCGTATTCTGGCCAGCAGCCAGAAAAACCTTGAAGAAGAGGTCCATGCCGGCCGTTTGCGCAAGGATCTGTATTTCCGGCTTGCCGGTGTGACCATCCAGATACCGCCCCTTCGGGACCGGCGCGAGGACATTCCCTTTCTGGCCAATTTCCTGCTGAATCAGGCGATGACAAAACTGGGAAAAACAGTGGAGGGTTTCTCGTCCGAGGCGCTATCCTGCATGAAGCGCTATTGCTGGCCGGGCAACGTGCGCGAGATGCAGAACGAGATCGAACGCTTGCTGGTCATGGGGCCTGAAAACGGGGTTCTGGGGGCTGAATTATTGTCGGCCAAGGTGTTGATGGCCACGTCGCCGGACGCGGCGGATGATCTGTCCATTCTGGGTAATTCGGTCGGCACCCTGAAAGAGCGGATCGAGAATATAGAAGTGAAAATCCTGCGGGAATCCCTGATCCGGCATCGCTGGAACAAAAGCAAGGCAGCGCGCGAACTGGGACTGTCGCGGGTCGGTTTGCGCGGCAAGCTGGAACGCTATGGTCTGGAGAAAGAAGAGGGCGAAGCCCGACCGGATCTGAAAACCGTAGCAAACTAGAGGGGCGGACCGCATGGCGCATAACGTGGATATACCTGCTGCCCCAGAAGCCGTCCCGGACCTGATGGGAAAGGGGAAATCAGGGGACGGCGACGATGCCTGGATCGAAGTGATCCGGCAAATGGACAGAGTCTATGCTGAATTGGTTGAGTCACAGGTTGCGCTGGAACAGAAAAACGAAGAACTTGAAAACGCACAGGAATTTATCGCCAGCGTGATGGGGGCGATGACCGATTTGATGATTGTCTGTGATCGTGATGGCTGTATCCAACAGGTCAACCGCGCATTGGAAACCCTGACGGGTCTTGCGGCCGGCGAGTTGACCGGATTGCCGCTTTCGTTTGTTTTGCAGGGCGAAAACGCGGATACACAGACAGAATTCCTGACCCGCCTTCAGGCGAACCACCCGTTTTTCGATTGCGAGGTTCTGGTGAAAAATGCACAGGGCGAACAGGTGCCGATCTCGGTCAATTGTTCGCCGCGTCATGATCACCGGAACCGGTCGGTCGGGATGGTGCTGATCGGGCGCCCCGTCGGAGAATTGCAGCATGCCTATCGGGAACTGGACGATGCGTTGAAGAATTTCGAGAACGCCCAGCAGCATCTGGTCAGTTCCGAGAAAATGGCGGCACTTGGCCGGTTGGTTGCGGGGGTGGCCCACGAGTTGAACAACCCCATCAGTTTCGTATTCGGTAATATGCACGCGCTGAAATCCTATGGTGAAAACATCACCCGCTTTCTAAAGGCCACCAATCAGGATTTGACCCATGATGAAATGCACTGTTTGCGGCACGATCTGCAAATCGACCGCATTGCAAAAGATATTCTGCCCCTGGTCGAGGGAACTCTGGAAGGGGCGGAAAGGGTAAGTGATATCGTTCAGGATTTGCGCCGCTTTTCGGGCAACCAGAAAGAACCGGTTGACGAATTCGCCCTGCGCGGGCTGATCGAGACGGCGGTGAACTGGGTGATGCGTGGCACCAAGGCTGTGCCGAAGGTCCATATCGATTGTCCTGAAACGCTTTTTGTCACCACGAAAAAGGGGCATGTCCACCAGATCCTTGTCAATCTGGTTCAGAATGCAGTCGATGCGCTGGCCGGTGCGGGCAACCCGCAAATGGTGATCCGCGCCTTGATGCAGGAAGGGCAGGTTTGTCTTTCGGTTTCGGATAACGGATCGGGGATTGCCGGTGACCATCTGGGCAAGATATTCGAGCCGTTCTACACCACCAAACCGGTGGGCAAGGGCACAGGGCTGGGGCTGTATGTCAGCTACCGGATGGCCGAGGAAATCGGCGGATCCCTTGCGGTTGAAAACCTGCCGCAAGGGGCCTGTTTCAAATTGCACCTGCCCGCAACCCCGCCGGAGACACTTTCATGAACGGGGGCAACCAGCGCAATCTTTTGTGGCTGCAATCCGGTGGCTGCGGGGGCTGTACCCTGTCGCTGATCTGTGCGGAAAGCCCCGATTTCCTGACGGCATTCGAGGCGGCAGGGATCAATGTGTTGTGGCATCCGGCCCTTAGTCTGGAAACGGGTCGTGAAGTGGCGGCCATTATTGACGATATCCTTGAAGGGCGCATTGTTCTGGATATCCTCTGTCTGGAAGGGTCGGTGATGACGGGGCCGAACGGCACCGGAAAATTCCATATGATGGCGGGCAGCGGCAGGCCGATGAAGGATATCATCGCCGAACTGGCCGGTCTGGCACAGCATGTTGTCGGGGTTGGAAACTGTGCGGCATATGGCGGCATCACCACCACAGGCGGCAACCCCGGCGAGGCCTGCGGGCTGGGCTATGACGGTTCGTTGAAAGGCGGGTTGCTGGGCAAGGAGTTCCAGGACAAACACGGGTTGCCGGTGATCAACATTCCCGGCTGTCCGGTGCATCCCGACTGGGTGACCGAAACCCTGTCACAGGTGGCGCTGGGGGCGATGGTGCCCGCCGATCTGGACGGATTCGGGCGCCCGCATGCGGTTTCGGGAACGCTGGTGCATCACGGCTGTTCGCGTAATGAATTCTATGAATACAAGGCCAGTGCGGAAAAACTGTGCCAGATCGGCTGCATGATGGAAAATCTTGGTTGCAAGGGCACGCAGGCCGCAGGGGATTGCAACAAGCGGCCCTGGAACGGCACGGGATCGTGCATTTCCGGCGGTTTTCCCTGCATCGCCTGCACCGAACCCGGGTTCGAGGAGCCGGGCCATGCCTTTGTCGAAACGCCCAAAATCGCGGGTATTCCGACCGGCCTTCCAACAGATATGCCCAAGGCTTGGTTTGTCGCGCTGGCCTCGCTGTCCAAGGCCGCAACCCCGCGCCGGTTGCGTGACAATGCCACTTCGGACAGGATCAGGGTTTACCCCGAGCGGCGCAAGAAAGGGGGCAAATCATGAGCCGGCTTGTGGTGGGGCCGTTCAACCGGGTCGAGGGGGATCTTGAGGTGCGCCTCGAGGTCGAGGGTAATCGCGTATCCCGCGCCGAGGTCGTTTCGCCGCTTTATCGGGGCTTCGAGGAAATGCTGCGTGGCAAGGATGCCCGTGACGGGCTGGTGATTGCGCCGCGCATCTGCGGGATCTGTTCGGTCAGCCAGTCGATTTCCGCCGCCGAGGCTCTGGCCGCCGCGCAGGGACTGGTGCCTGCGCCCAACGGGCAACTGGTAACCAACATCGTGCATGCGGTGGAAAATATCGCCGATCACCTGACCCATTTCTATATGTTTTTCATGCCCGATTTCACCCGCGAAATCTATCGGGACCAGCCGTGGTTCGATGATATCGCCGCAAGGTTCACCGCCCTGAAGGGCACGGCGGCACAGGATATCCTGCCCCCCCGCGCCGAGTTCATGCATATCGTCGGCCTGTTGGCCGGCAAATGGCCACATACGCTTGCCTTGCAACCCGGCGGGGTGACGCGGGTGGTCAGTGCGGTGGATGTGCAACGCCTGCTGGCCATCCTTTCGGCTTTCCGGCGGTTCCTGCAACGCCATGTGTTCGGCTGTCCGCTAGAGGAATTTTCCGCGCTGGGCAGTTTGGCCGAACTGGAAAACTGGGCCGGTCGGCACCCCCATAGCCAAAGCGATCTGCGCCGTTTTCTGCATGTCGGCAAGGCACTGGGTCTGGACCGGATCGGGCGGGCCGGTGACCGGTTTCTGAGCTTCGGGGCTTACCGGAACGAAAACGGCCATCTGTTTGCGCGCGGGCTGCGGGACAGGGCGGGGCAGCAAAGGCTGAATACCGGTCTGATCTCCGAGGACATTGCCAGCGCATGGATGGCCGGAGACGCCCCTTTGCATCCGTTTGACGGTGAAACCAGACCGGATGCGGATATGGCCGACGGTTACACCTGGTGCAAAGCGCCGCGACTGGAGGGGCGGGTGGCCGAGGTCGGGGCCTTGGCGCGGCAGGTGGTGGCGGAACACCCGCTGGCGCTGGATATGCTGGAGCAAAACGGCGGCAATGTGCAGGCGCGCATCATCGCGCGGTTTATCGAGGTGGCATTGCTGGTGCCGGCCATGGAAAACTGGCTGCGGGCCATCCGCCCCGACGCCCCTTTTATTGCCCATGCGGATATTCCCGTCCACGCCGAAGGGGCCGGCCTGACCGAAGCCGCACGCGGCGCTCTGGGGCACTGGATCCGGATCGAGGACGGCAGGATCGCCAATTACCAGATCATCGCCCCGACCACATGGAACTTCTCGCCGCGTGACATGGACGGGCAGGCGGGGCCGCTTGAAATGGCGCTGGTCGGGGCTGAAGTGCGGACGGGCGAGGCTGATCCGGTCGCGGTGCAGCATATCGTGCGCTCTTTCGATCCCTGTATGGTTTGCACGGTGCACTAGATGGCGCAGGGCTGGGAAATCCGTGTGCGCGGGCTGGTGCAGGGGGTGGGGTTCCGCCCCTTTGTCTGGCGTCTGGCCAATGCGGCGGGTCTGTCGGGCGAGGTGCTGAATGACAGCGAAGGGGTGATCATCCGGCTGGCCTGTTCACAGGCGGAACGGGTTGCCTTTCAAACGGCGCTGACAGCGGATATGCCGTCACTGGCGCGTATCGACGGGATCGAGGCCAAACCCAAAGCCCCGCCGGCCGACTGGCAGGGCTTTGCCATCGTCGCCAGTGCTCGCGGGGTGGTCACGACGGGCATTGTGCCTGATGCGGCGACCTGTCCGGATTGTCTGTCCGACATATCCGATTCGCAGAACCGCCGTTACGGATATGCCTTTACCAATTGCACCAATTGCGGCCCGCGCCTGTCAATTACCCGCGCCATTCCCTATGACCGCAGCAACACCGCCATGGCCGGTTTTGAAATGTGCGCGGCCTGTCAAAGCGAATATGACGATCCCGCAGACCGCCGTTTCCACGCCCAGCCGAATGCCTGCCCCGATTGCGGCCCGCAACTGGTTTTAAGTGACGGAAGTCAACAACTGGACGGTGACCCGCTGGCGGGGGCGGCCAAGGCGCTGAGGGCCGGCCTGATCGTGGCGATCAAGGGGCTGGGCGGGGTGCAGCTGGCGGTGGACGCGGGCAATGGCGAAGCGGTGGAACGTTTGCGCAAGCGCAAGCGGCGTGTGGCCAAACCATTGGCCTGTATGGCGCGGGATTTGCAAATGGTTGCACGCCATGCCGATATGGATGAAACTGCGCGCAAGGTTCTGGCCAGCCCGCAGGCCCCGATTGTCCTGCTGCGAAAATCCGGCGCACCACTGGCACCGGCGGTTGCGCCGGACCAGAACCGGCTGGGAATGATGCTGCCCAGCACGCCGTTGCACCACCTGTTGATGGCTCATCTGGATCGCCCGATCGTGCTAACCTCGGGAAACCTGTCCGACCAGCCGCAGATCACGGGCAACAAGGAGGCCCTGAACGGGCTGGCGGGGATTGCGGACCTCTGGCTGCTGCATGACCGCGATATCGTCAACCGGCTGGATGACAGTGTGGTGCAGATCATCGCTGACCGGCCGCAAATCCTGCGCCGTGCCCGCGGCTATGCACCCGCACCGCTGCGCCTGCACAAGGGGTTTGCCAAAGCCGACCCCGTGCTTGCCACAGGGGCCGATCTGAAAAACACATTCTGCCTGCTGAAGGACGGGCAGGCCATTGTCAGCCAGCATATGGGGGATATGGAAAACCCCGAAACCCAGCGGGATTTTGCGGCCAATCTGGATCTTTACCGGCAGATATACGATTTCACCCCGGCCATTGTCGCAACCGACATGCACCCGGGGTATTTTTCAACCCGCCTTGGCCAGCAGATTGCGGACGGGGGAAATACCGGCACATATGCCGTGCAGCACCACCACGCCCATATCGCCGCTGTTCTGGTCGAACACGGGCTCGGCCCCGACAGCCCCCCCGTTTTGGGGGTGGTTCTGGACGGTCTGGGGCATGGGGCGGACGGGACCATCTGGGGGGGCGAATTCCTGCTGGCCGGTTTTTGCGGATTTGAACGGGTGGCCCATTTCCCCGCCGTGCCCTTGCCCGGCGGCGACAAGGCCAACCGGCAACCGTGGCGAAATGCGCTGGCGCATCTGCTGGCGGTCTTCGGGCCGGATGCCCTGACCGATCTGGAGGAAGGTTGCGGCAAGCTGCCCTGTCTTGCCGCGCTCAAGGCCAAGCCGGTTTCCATGCTGGCGCAAATGATTGCGCAGAATGTCAACGCCCCGAAGGCCTCCTCTGCCGGGCGGCTGTTCGATGCGGTGGCTGCGGTTCTGGGGGTCTGTTTCGAGACCGTGCAATATGAAGGCGAGGCCGCCATGCAATTGCAGGCAATGGCGGAAAATCGCCCGCAGGAAACGGGGTTCTATCCGCTTGATGCGCGGCCCGGATTTGATTGGAAACCATTGTGGCAGGGGATTTTCTCGGATCTTTCAGAAGGCGTCCGCCGGGATGTAATTGCTGCGCGTTTCCATAACAGCCTGATCCGTCTTGTTGCGGGTCTGGCGGCGGAGATCACGGGAAAACACGATGTGGATACGGTTGTTTTGGCCGGCGGGGTTTTACAGAATGCGCTGTTGCTCGCAGGGCTTGAGCAAGAACTGGCCGCGCAGGGGATGAATGTTCTAACATCTGCGCGGTTTCCAGCCAATGATGGCGCCATTGCGCTGGGGCAGGCCGTGATTGCGGCCAGCAGGCAATTGCAGACATAACCGCAAGCGATGCCCCCTTGTGCTTTGGGCGGGCATTGTGACACCGCAACCCTTGTTACAAAAAGTTTTCCGGCACGTCACAAATCCGAATCCAGTTCAGGTGCATTACCCCCATGAGAACGGGGTGTGTTTTTACCGTTCGTAAGGAAACTGAAAAACGATGGCACAGACTGGCGGCATTTCCCTGGAAGGGATTTCCAAGGTCTTCGGGAATACAACCGCGATTGACAATGTGTCTCTGGATATTCCGGACTCCTCGTTCACAGTTTTGCTCGGGCCGTCCGGTTGCGGG
>Ga0256840_1004437_pt1 | contig 10525 bp, 13 predicted proteins | sample 355202metaG_FD_185969 | JGI IMG/M metagenome (GOLD analysis project Ga0256840, IMG submission 185969) | Hydrothermal vent microbial communities from Mid Atlantic Ridge, Atlantic Ocean - 355-202 | ecosystem: Environmental > Aquatic > Marine > Hydrothermal vents | place: Atlantic Ocean: Mid...
TCTGATAAGCATATGGTTGGAAAAAATTTAGGCCGGCTAAAATCGACTCCTTCACTAAATTATCGAGCTTTCGGGTGAATTTCTTGAGAGTCAATCTGTAAAAAATTTAAAAACTGGAAGATCGAGTTAAACCTAATTAAAAACGAAAAAACAGTAAAAGTTGGCATAAAAACAAAACGATTAAATGCTGGGTGGGATAATAATTATTTATTGAAAATTCTTCTCGGAGAGAAAAAAATGTAACCCATTAATATATAATGTCATTTTAATGCGATTGCCCTACATATCAGGCTTTATATCTGCTTTTAAAATCCCTTTAAACCAAGTCTCTGCAAGTCAAGATCATTAAAAATAATTTTGTTGTACAACAAGAGTAAGTGTTAGAATAAAAAAGCTCTTGGTTACGATCTTTAGCATGTCAGTCTAGCTCCGAGCTGAGCCGCTTTTTTTAGCGGCTGACTGACTATAAAAGTACTAGTTAAGTACATAACTAGTACACCATTAGTTCTTAATAACTTCTTTATTTTTCAAAGCATACACTTCCAGCTTTCCTTGTAAATTAGCAACTTCTTTACCTGCATCAACAGCTTCCTTTAGCGATTCTTTCAGCTCTTTTTTAACTTCCGCCAACTCAGCCTTGGCATCTGCTTTAACAGCTTTAATATTACTATCCAGCGCTTTAATTTGCTTGTCAGCAGAATCATATAAAGCACTTAATTTAACCGCTTGAGCTTCACTACATTTAAGCTCAATAGCCATCTCTTTAATATCTGATCTCAACCCATCCTTAGTCTTAACAGCATTATCTAAAGACGATTGAAGCTTATGCACTTGCATATCTAACGACTTAATTTCTTTATCTTTATCAGCGATCTCTTTTGATTGCTGTTCTTTTGACGCAACCAGGCTTTGTTCAGCCACTTTATTTTTAGCTTTCAGATCAGCAACCAGAGCAGCTAATTCAGCATTTTTTTCATTTGATTGATCTAAGTCTTTAGTTAAACCGACATTCATTTTTTCCACTTCATTTAAAGCGTGTCTAGCTTCATCATGAGATTCTTTTTCACTAGTCATGTCAGTCTTCAACAAAGAAATTTCCTCTTCAAGACGCTCAATTTTCAACGACTGAGCTTCAGAGAAAGCAAACGCTTCTTCAACTTTTGCTTGATTAGCTGCTTCAGCTTGTTTTAAAGCTTCGCGTTGTATTTCTATATCTGCATCAGAAATTGATTTAGCGACATTCCATATTTTCTTTAAAAGATCTTCTCCGTCCTGGGTTAGTTGCTCAGGAAGAGCAACAACCGCTGGCAGCGACTCTACTTCAGCTGCTTGCGCTTCATCTGTAGCGCTCCAAGTTGTTAAATATTTTGAGATTGTTGTTAAGCTTCCTTTCCCCAAGCTATCTAATAGTTTTAAAGCCGTTGGTTTTTCGCCCTGACTAATAATTTCATTACATGCTGTGTGTACATCTTCTTCAGTTAATTTAGCCATCTCAAAGCCCTTTTCTTTTCCTTTAATTTATGTATCCATTTTAAGCTATTAATTACATAATGCAAAGAAATATTATCATAATTATGTAATTACACTATTACATAATTACAGTTAATGAGATTTATAAATAATTTAAAAAAACGGAAAGTATCTTATTTTTACTGCAAACCCAATTGTTTCAGTAAAAAAGAGCAAAAACCGACTTATAAATTCCGCTAACTCGCGGAATTTACGGGGGGAAGGCGTCGGTTTTTAAAGGTTTAACAAAAAATAAATTTAAAGATAAACAAAATATTGGATCAGCCCCTTTCCACGTAAATTTGGTCACAAAATTTAACAGGGCTTGTTGATCTAGCTAATGCTCTTTAAAGTCATTACATTTAAACAACGAAATCAGTCTTTTTTCTATAAATTTTGTTTTGTCCTTATCCCAGGGCTTAACCCCTTAATAACGACGATTGTTAGTGCCTTTTTTTTGTAAAGCAAGGTTTTAGGCTCTAAAGAATATATTTCGTTTTTTGCTCTTTTATTTTTGTAAAGAATGAGCTTAATATCACTTCAGAGCGCTTATTGCTCTTTCTTTTTGATTATAAAAAACTATATCCAACCTCTTAGCCAACCGCTCTTTCTGCCCTTTCTGCAGCGACAGCAGCGGAAAGGGATTTATCGTAGCGAAGTCGGAGATAATAGCCGTAGCGTATGCTAGAGCGGGACTAGCGCATGAGCGTGCGATAGCACAAAGCGAATAAAAGCGCGCTCTCTTGATCTAACATACTAATTTAGAAAAACAGAAATTTAGGATATCGGAAGCTTCTACAGAGCTAAACTTAAATGTTTTTTAAAAAAGAAAAATCAATTATCAGGACAAACATTCTTCCAAAATCTCTCAAATTCATAAACAAAAAAGCCCGTTTTTTCAGAAACCAATTCTTTTGAAATCTTATTATCATTATTAAATTTAGAAACACATAAAAGCACTTTATGAATAATAGCTACATCTAAAGCTCTATTAATGACTGTATCATCTTCACCTAAAAACTTTTCATTCATAGATAGCGTTAATTTAAGCAATGTATGAGACTGCTCCAACACTTCACTACCACTACGCTCTGGATCTTTAGAGCATGCAAAGCTCGCTGTCGCTCCGTAAGAGCTATTAACTATATTTAAAGAATGAAAAGACTCCCCTAACGGGCTGTTATCTTGATGTACACCGTACTGTGCACTTTTTACACTCAATAAATGCTTATTTTTCGATACTGTATTTCTATGTATTCCTGATTTTTTTGATATCGAAGCTATCGTTATTTTTTTATTCTCTAACTGCAGCGCTTTGATCGCGTTACTGATATTTGTTTCTGTATTTGTTTTACGCTGTTTATTAGTCTCGTGAGCAGCTAAAATCTGTTTGTCTCTGTCATCAATCAATAAACTATTTTTCAACGTGTCACGACCCCGCTTGCAGCCGCTTCCTTGTCCTGTGTATTTGTCCCAAGTCCAGCGTGCGACGGACTTAACAATAGCGTTCAGCTCTCGAGCATCCAGCGGCGTTTGAAAGTTATTTAGCTTTTCTGCTTCAGCTGCAGCATAATCAAACCAAGCTGGGTATGACTGTGAATCTCTCGCATCGGAGACGCGATCGTAAGCCCAAAACCGAAGGTCATCAAACAAGTCACAGTTCCGACCTAAATGCCCTCTCGTCTCTTCTCTTTTCTTTTTTCGCCACTTATTTTGTACTTGTTCTAATTCTAAGCATTCAGCAAGCTCTTCAAGTGTGTAGCTCTTCCCTTCGCCAACTATGCACTCATAATCAGAACTGAAAGGGTTTTTAGTTACTAAACCGACATAATCAGGATCACCATTCAGTGCTTTAATGAGCGCTGCTTCTATAGCTGCAAGATATTGAATCGGATGACGATTTGCGTTGTCAGATCTACAAACAGGTACTGCTAAATCATAATGAAGATGTGCTCTGCCAAAGTTTTTATATTTATTTTTTACGATAAAAGTAGGCTCAACAATATTTGCATCATAAGCAGCAAATACAGCGTTATCGTGATCAACATCGATAGTGATGCGATAGATCATGTCGCGCGGATTTGACTGTATATAAGAACGTTTGAGCGCTCTTTTAGCATTGCTTATCTTAAGTCCGAACGAGAGATCGTCAGAGCTGTAGGGTTTGAAAGGGAGATTTTTAACAAAATCCTGTAAGACCGGATGGTCTGATTCTGCTTTTCTTAAGTTATACATGCATAAACGAACCGTTTATGCAGGCTAAAAAATTTGTATTTTATTTCTTTCATGTTATAATTATTCTCAGTTTACGGAGAAATCCATGGGCTTTACCTTCATCGCCTGCAAGCTAGAAAGGGTAAAGTCCATCAAAGGACAGTAAATTTTCCGGTATCAGCCGGACAAAAAAACCGCTTATCAGAGCGGTTTTTTTGTGCCTGTAAACTTTTTAATTTAAAAAGAAAAACAGAGCTTCTTGAATCTTCTAATGATTATAGCAAGTATCAGTCATATCGACAAGCTAACCTCCCTGTGCCCGTTGCCATACCTGAATTACAGCTATTTTTTATTATTCAGGTACTTAAGCGCTTTTTGTAAAACATCACGTTTAAAACCTGTTGTTTTACCCTTCATAATTTTATCAACAATCTTGATCGCCAACTTATCTTCAACACATAAGTCATTCATGCTTTCTTTTTTAGTATCTACTTTCTTATCAGTACCAATTTTATTTCCAGAATTATCAGCAATTAATTCTTTTACTTCTTTTACAGATAAATTCTTTTCTCGAACTTCCTTATAAACTTTTTCAGCAATTTCGCTATTGCTTGGTGAGCTAATTTCATAAGCAGCTGTAATTGAAATACCCTGCATATCACGATCATTAGTAAAGAAATCTGCAAGATGCATTAATCTATTTCTTGTTTTTTGAGTCCCGCTACCCAGACATAATGTCTGGGTAGCAATCCATCTCCCAAACTCTTTGTCTGACTCAAAACGACTTCTAGCTTCCAATAAAATCTTTCCTTTAAGCAAATGTGACTGTCGATCGATCTCTTCATATCGAACAGCTAAGTCATCAAGAGAAAGCTCTTTTAAGTCAGGATCAATATCAACTTGATAATCTTCAGCTTTAGACAAAAAATTATTTTCAGTAGTTACCAGGTTGGTATCTTTTTTCTTTGCTTTGCTATGTTTAATGATCGCCACGGAACACCTCGTTCATTAAAGACTCGAATTCAGAAATTGATTTTGCATGTCCAGATTCTGTAATGCCCTTTCCGATAGAAACAATGTCCATCCAGCACTTTCTCGCTGTAATAGTGCTATCAACCAGCACAACATTATCTTCATCATATTCAGCCAATGCTTCATTCACAAAATCCTTGCTTTCATCAGTATCTTTAACCAGATGATGTGAACTACAACCACTTAAAACAACAAAAACTTTCAATTTATCATTAAGCAATTTAGCTTCAAAACAAGCATCCAAACTTGCTTCAAGCGTCAATAATGAAAGTGAAGATGGAATGATGGGGATGATTGCAATATCACTCACAAGCAATGCACTACGACCACTCGTATCATTCTTACCGCCGCAATCGGCAACTACCACTTCATATTTTGAATCAAATTCTTTTAAATCTTTAGAGACTGTTTTTCCATGTTTTTGGATGCACGGAATCTGTTTTAAATTCTCATCTTCAGAACGAAATTCCAGCCAGGATGATGCACTTGCCTGAGTATCTAAATCAGCCATTAAAACATCTTTTCCTTCATTAGCTAAATGCACAGCAGTAGAAACAGCAATGGATGTTTTAGTTGATGATTTTGTCGCATAAATAGTTACTATCATTTTGTCACCTCAGCTCTTTCTTTTAATGCACTTCTAATGAAATCTATAATTTTCACACCTTCACGATCAGCTGCAGCTGCCAGACGATCATGCTCAAATTTATTGAATTTTATAGTCGTTGAACAATAATCACGCGGAGCAGAAATATCATTAATATCTTTTTGCGCTTTGCTCTCTGCCCTCTCTATCCTGGCCTTTACTTTTGCATCACGAACCTCTTGTTTGCGTTGCTCTTTAAGTGCTTTCTCTTCTGCACTCAGTCCTGCTCTACTCATTTCAATCACCTTAAATGTTTAAATTTAGTTCTAATTTGGATACCTTAATTATAGCAGTATTGATTTATTTTTCAGTATCGATCAAGATTTTTTTGAATTATTTTCAATAAATAGGTAAAAAAGTGAACTTCGTTACATAGCAAATAGATATATACACTAGCTATATAAAAATAATTTTGATCCAGACAGGCAATTCATGGAATATCACGAAAAAAGTGTAGAGAAGAAGGCGTTCATCCTCGTTTTTTATGTGATCGTATGTCTGAATCAATTGCCCCTGGTGAAACCATTTATGCCGATGGCGGACCGTTCGACGAGGGCTGGGTTGATGTTCTTTATGGCGAAGGCTCAGGTATCGGCTATGCTCAATTTAAAATCATTCACAGTGATGCAGTCATGCTGCCACTTCTTCAGAAAATCGAATCTGAAGAAAAAAAGGTCTGGCAAATGTATGAGCAATTAAAGCTTGAAGCTCGAAGAATTGTTAAAGACAGGCATCGAGCTAAAGTTGATGTTCAATACCTGATTGAGCTTTATAAGTTGTGCGTTTCGATGACGTATATAAAGTGTAAATAGCTACTAATCACTATTAACTATTAACTATTAACTATTAACTATTAACTATTAACTATGAAAAACTTTAATAATAAAAAGAGGCGCTTTTTAGTGCCTCTTTTTTTATGCTTTTTTAAAACAAACTCAGCAATACAGCGGCGACCACCTAATAATATACATAATATTATATGTGAGTATTACGTCATATTTCCATATAAGTATTACACTATAAGTTATTAATATAATTAATAAAATATCATTTTTAGCACTGACTTTATTAACTAAATGTTCTATCATTGAGCTATAACAAATAAAAAAGGAGTATCAATGAAAGTTCTACCCCATAGTGTTGCAAACTGAATAGAATACCTACCACCTCCCCCCGTTTTTCCCATGAATCGGGGATTTTTTTTGTGCTATAGTGAAACAAAACATAAATGATTTGTTTCAAGAGGAAATATGGCAGAAATTTCAGCCGAAATGCGGATTTTTTCGGGAGCTGGTGAGCGACTTTATTTAACTGAAGCGGAAAGGCACAGATTTTTAGAATCTGCTTTAGAAGAAACTAGAGAAAACCGTGTGTTTTGTTCGATTCTTCATTATACAGGCTGCCGACCATCGGAAGCGTTAGAGCTGACACCCGATAAAATTCTAATCAATGAAAAAGTTATTATTTTTCGTTCTTTGAAAAAAAGAAAATTCGATAACAAAGGAAATATTAAATTACCGCAATATCGACAAGTTCCCGTGCCGGATAGATTGATTGAAGAATTAGATTTAGTTTTTGATTTAAGGCGAATTGCCAAAACAGGAAAAGGCAAAGATTTACCTTTGTGGCCAATGAGCAGAGCAACATCATGGCGAATGGTAAAAAAAGTTATGGCTAGAGCAAATATTAAAGGAAAACAGGCTACATCCAAAGGATTAAGGCATGGATTCGGTATTGCTATGCTTTCAGGTGAAAGAGCTTTGCCTATTACTATCCTAAGAGACTTGATGGGGCATTCAGACAGTAAGATTACAGAAATTTATCTTCAAGCAGTCGGGGTAGAAAAAAGGAACATGGTGATGAACGCATGGCAGTAGAAAATACATTGTCAGCAGGGGCGATATTGGCTTCAAAAAGAAAGATTGAAAGCAAGATATGCCCGGTTTGCAAAGAAGAGTTTGAAGGAATTAAGAAAGCTATATTTTGCTCAAATAAGTGCCGACAAAAAGATAAATACCAAAGAAATAAATTGACACAATAGCGTTATTGTATTAAAATAACCCATACTTTAAATATTTATTAGGTCTATATATGACAACCATGATTTCAGAAGTCTATGCGGCATTTAGAAAAGCTGGGGTTCCAGAAGAAGATGCTCGTATGGCTGCCGAAGCTTTGTCGGCAGAAAGTTTGGCAACTAAGGATGATATTAGAAAGCTTGATAAAGAACTTTTAATTATCAAATGGATGCTAGGATTAATTATTGCTATTCAGGTCATGCCGATATTAAGGTCTTTATTAACATAGTATGAGGAAAGGATATGATTGATATAAACGCAACGATGACCTTAGATGGAGTTTATCTTGATATTTTCAAACAAGCATTGCAAGGATATTGTCAGAATGGCCAAGACCCAGAAATGGCAACTGAGAAAGCATTAAATGTCGTTAAAGCAGTAATTCAAAAAGCTTTAAACGAAAGTGATAATACACTTTCTATTGATGTTTTTACTGGGTTACAAAAAATCGAACATATTTCAGGTAAAAAAATTCCAGAAACTAAGTTATATCATGTCAATAAGGCACTAAGAGAAGGAATTACACCTGAAAATATTATATCTAACAACCCAGAACTTTTTGAACCAAAATAAAGGAAAGATAAAAAGATGCTCGGCACAGGCCAACCCCAGCCCAATTAAGAGAAAGAGCATTGGGCTAGGCTAGGCAGAAGCATAATTTTCTTGATATGGGTAAAGGGACGCTGCGCTTGGCTGGCTAAAAAAAGATAGAGCCTTTTTTGAGCTGGCCCCCCTTGACCTTTTAACTAAGCGAATTGGATTGTTTAGAGTTTTGAAATTTAGAATGAATTAATTTCATTTTTAATTTCAAAGCCAGCAAGCGATAGTGCGGTAGGTTAATAAAAAAGCGAATAGTTTATTTGTACAATTTATAATTGAAAGGCATAAAAAATTTATCTTCTAGATATCGAGTTGTTTCCTCGTAACCTATTTGCAGCAGCTTGAGCTAGATGCTTCGTATTTTGATACCCTCTTTGGGTGCTTTGTATTCCTTTCATTACATTTTTAGGTGTGTTTTTAGCACTACTTAAACCAGATTTAGTGGCATTATAGAGTGATCTTCCTGCACCTAATGTAGATAATGCTATGCCACCACCTAATGCAGATGCAATAGGTAAAATTTGTCTTAAAACATATATTCCTATCAAAGAATATCCAATAATAGAAACAGAATCAAAAGCTTCAATATCATCTTTATTTAAAAGATCAAGGTCTGCAATTTCTGTTAATGTAAAACCAATGATTAATCGTAGAACACCACCAACTAGTAAAGAAATAATAATAAAATTAAAACATTGTCCTAACCAAGCATCAAAGAATCTTTTTGTAGACTCAAACATGGTTAATATTATAAATATCGGGCCAACACTAACTAAAACTGCAAGTGCCATTTTCGATAAAATTAATAAAAATGCGGCAATAGCAGTTAGGAAAATCCCCAACCCCCAGACAAATAAAGCTATTGCTGTTAATGCAAAATCAGAAACACCAAGAGTGCTTAATTCATCAGACTTGTTTTTAAATGCCCATCCAGCCGCCCATATTTCATTAATAGTATTATCAAGATATTCACCAGTAGTCGTAGCAGCTCCATTGGCGGTAATTGCTAATAAATGATCAGGTAGAGCAGTTAAAAAATCACCAACAAATCCATTGTAATGACCTATATTAAGAGCAATGGCCACAATAATTGTTAATCTTACAATTCGTGTAAAACCATCTGTTACAAATTCATTGATCTGCCCTCTGATTGTCAACCAACCCCATAGCATCATATAAATTGTAAGCATCACAGATACAACAGGTGTTATATCTGTGATTACTGCTTCAATTACATCTGAAGTATAAGTATTTAAAGTTGAATCTAAGTTCTCAAAAATATCTACAAAAATTGTAACCATATTATTTTTCTCTTACTTTATTAATGATAAGGACTTCCTGTTGTTTTTTTCCTTAATTCAATACCTTTCTTTTTTAAAAAAGTCGTAACTTGCATTTTGCATTGATCGCGTTTATTTGCATTATTAATAGGGATACATTCTTCCATTGATTGTGGATTAATAACTTCCACATCTTCTTCTTCAAAACAACCAGTACTTAATATGGCCAGAGCAGTGATTACAACAATATTTTTTTTATTCATTTTTTTCCTAAAAGTTAAAAATTAATGGTAAGGGCTTCCAAAGGCTTTTTTTCGTAGTTCATAACCTTGTTGTTTTCTGGTTTCCCAAAAAGATTCTCTTGCCTGGTTTAAAGCTATTAATTTATTGCCCTCATTCGTAAGCATTGCTTGTTCTGCATTGATACGAGCGGTTAAGTCGGCAATATCTTTACTATCGGGTGTATCGTTCACTTTGTCTAGTAAAATTTGTAAGTTGTTTGTTCTCAGGTTAATCTCATTAAAGGCTTTTTCTGATAAAGCACTGTTAATTGCAATTTGATTTTGAGCTGCTACAAAAGCTATGCCAGCTAATGAGTCTGGGTCAAGTTCAGTATCCTCTATGTCAAGAATTTTTGCCCCTTCTCTAAGCGCAGCAACTCTGTCTTGAAGATCATCATAATCACCTCCCATGATTCCAGCAGACAATTGTAAAATATCTTGATACTCAGCAGGAATATAGTAACGACTAGCGGGATTATTAACGAGGTCCGCCATGTTTCTAATACCAGTAATAGATTCATAATTTTTTATTGCTTGGTCATACTGATCTATTAGTTGATCGTATTGCAATTTCATATCTGCAACTTGTTTTGCCCAACTTATTGCATCTTTAGCGATTGAGGTTGCATCAATTACGGGAACGCCTGCATTTGCATTACTTGTTTGTAAAATAAAAAGTACGCTTAAAAAAACGTAATTTATTAAGTTTTTCATTCGAAAGATTCCTTAAGGCTAATTATCAAGGTGGTATATTTTGTTGGTAGTGGGTTAAATGTGTGTAATATAAAAATAATAGAATAAGAAAGCAATTTGTAGCATTATACTTTCATGAAATATTATCAAGAAATAACCTGTCCTAACTGTAAGAATAACAACCTAATGAAA
>Ga0256840_1004438_pt1 | contig 10523 bp, 8 predicted proteins | sample 355202metaG_FD_185969 | JGI IMG/M metagenome (GOLD analysis project Ga0256840, IMG submission 185969) | Hydrothermal vent microbial communities from Mid Atlantic Ridge, Atlantic Ocean - 355-202 | ecosystem: Environmental > Aquatic > Marine > Hydrothermal vents | place: Atlantic Ocean: Mid...
CACAATACACACAACTCATCGCAAGAAAACTGAGAGAATCAGGTGTTTATACAGAAGTTGTGCCTTACCGTGAAAAATTAGAAGATATCAAAGCTAGAAAACCACAAGGTATTATCCTCTCTGGTGGACCAGCATCGGTCTATGCTGAAGATGCCTATAAACCAGATGAAGGTATTTGGGATTTAGGGCTTCCTGTTCTTGGTATCTGTTATGGTATGCAACTCATTACACAGCACTTTGGTGGAAGTGTAGTATCAGCTGACCATCATGAATATGGTAAAGCCAAACTCAAAATAGAAAATGATTCTAGCATTTTTAAAGGTGTAACGGACGACAGCATCGTATGGATGAGTCATGGAGACAGAGCTGAGCGTATTCCTGAGGGCTTTGAAGTCATTGGTACTTCTGAAAATTCTCCGTATGCTGCTATATCGAATGAGGCTAGAAAAGTGTATGCTTTCCAATTTCACCCAGAAGTACACCACTCCGTAGAGGGTACAGCGATGCTTAAAAACTTTGCAAAACACATATGTGGGTGTGACAGTACTTGGAACATGGGAAGTTTCGCCAAAGAGAAAATCGCTGCCATTCAAGCACAAGTAGGAGACAAAAAAGTACTTTGTGGCGTTTCTGGTGGGGTTGACTCTTCTGTTGTTGCTGCTATGCTCAACGAGGCACTGCCTAAAGAGCAACTCATTTGTGTGTTTGTTGACCAGGGTCTTTTACGTAAAGATGAGGCTGAACAAGTACAAGCGATGTTTAAATTACTTGATATCCCTCTTATTACGATTGATGCCAAAAAAGAGTTTATGGAGGCACTCAAAGATGTAAGTGACCCAGAGACTAAGCGTAAAGCCATCGGTGAGAAATTTATAGAAGTGTTTGATGCAGAAGCGAAGAAACATACCGATGTTGCTTTCCTTGCGCAAGGTACCCTTTATACTGATGTCATCGAATCTGTTTCAGTCAAAGGTCCGTCTAAGACGATTAAATCTCACCATAATGTGGGTGGGCTTCCTGATTGGATGACTTTTGAGTTGGTAGAGCCACTTAGAGAAATTTTTAAAGATGAGGTACGTAAGCTAGGTCTTGAACTAGGACTTCCTAAAGACATGATAGGACGTCACCCTTTCCCTGGGCCAGGTCTGGCGATACGTACGATGGGTGCAGTGACTGAAGAGGGGCTACACCTCATTCGTGAATCTGATGCTATTATGCAAGAGGAGCTAAAAGCTACAGGCTACTACGACAAAGTATGGCAAGCCTTTACTGTATTGTTAAATGTACAGTCTGTAGGGGTCATGGGAGATAACCGTACCTATGACAATACTGTATGTATTCGTATGGTAGAGTCAGTAGATGGTATGACTGCTACTTTTGCGCATGTGCCTCATGATGTACTAGAGGGGATGAGCCGTAGGATAATTAATGAGATTGATGGGATAAATAGGGTGGTGTATGATATCTCATCAAAGCCACCTGCGACTATTGAGTGGGAGTAATGCTCGTTATTTTACTGCATCTTTGAACTAATGGCTTCATTTCGTTCGGTCACGTACTTATATGTACGCTTCCTCTCTCCACTCACGCCATTCGTCCAAATCTACAGCAAACTAACGGCATTATTGTTTTATTCTTTTTGCCAAAGCAAACTAGAAAAAATTTGAATTTTATAAAACTTTAACCTTAATCTATATATAATAAAATAAAAACATATATATAGGAGTTCACATGACCATAGGTGTATCAGAACTGCAAAAAAATATAAGCATTATACGTAACCTCAAAGAGACGTTGTATGTGGTAGACAAGAAGACCAATGAGATATTGGCAACTATCCTTCCTAATAAAAAAGAGAAAAAGAAATCCCTCACAGAACAATTGGCAGGGTCTATGTCAAATGGCATCGTTGTAGAGGACATAGATAAGGCTTATCATGAAGCAAAAGAAAAAGAGTTGATTGAAAAATATGATCGTTTCAATGAAGAGTAATATTTTACTCGATACAAATATCGTTATTCGCTTACTGGTAAGAGACAATGAAGAGCAATTTCTTATCGTAGAAGAATTTTTTAAAGATTTGGAACTTGGACGAAAGAGTGCTACATTATTAGAAATTACCGTTGGCGAAATTATTTATGTTTTAAAATCTGTCTACAAACACAAGAAAGACCTGATAAGAAGTCAGCTTGAACTACTCTTTGAGTATGAATATTTGCATATTGAAAATCAATATATTATGAGAGAAGCATTAAAAGTCTATGCTTTAAAAAATATAGATTTCGCAGATGCCATACTCTGTGTGAAAAACAAATTAGAAGGCTATGAAGTCATGAGCTTTGATAAAGACATTAAAAAATGTACAAAGGAGAAGTAAATGTGTATTCCTCAGTATTATAAATATCTATTTTTGGCTATTATAGTGGGTACTTTAGTGATTTTGGCTGTTTTTTATGACAGGGTGTTTTATTTTATTCCTGCTTTGGTATTTGCTATATTATGGAGTAGGGTACGATGTATCAAGTGTCATGAACCTATTTTAAAAGATAAAAATGATTGGTATATTTTCACGATGAGAAGCACCTGTCGTCACTGTGGACAAGACACATTACTTTGTGAAATAGAAGCAGATGAGGTTACTTCAAAACGTTTACAGTAGAGGCTTGTGCTATAATAGTACAAAAAAGGTTCTTTCTATGAAAAAAATACTACTTACATTAGGTGCGTTAAGTGCTGCTATATTGTTGACAGGGTGTGGAGAAAAATCTTTTTTAATGAATGCTAATATTGATGCAGAATGTAATCGTATTAACAAAAATCTTTTACAACTTCAAGTATTTCATGATAAGGTAGAAAATATGAGTGCCTTTCATCTTGAAGAAGCAGCAGTTGCTCTACAAAAAACAAGATTTACAACAAGTAACAATAAACCTGAAATGTTAAGAGATATGGCAAAAAGAAAATTTGAATTAGAAGCAGAATATCAAAAATATGGTTGTGATAATTTAGAAAAACAATAGACCTTTTACGTATGGTATGGACTTTTCTTTTAAACTTCATAAGATAGTTTAGTCACTTTCACTAAACTATCTTACAAAAAAACTTGAAATATTTACAAAAATATATTATAATTCCACAAAATAAACTAAAAACAGGAGAAACCAATGGCAAAACATCAGTTTCAAACAGAAATCGGGCAATTATTAAAGCTCATGACACACTCTCTTTACTCAAACAAAGAGATTTTTATTAGAGAGTTGGTATCTAATTCAAGTGATGCATTAGATAAGTTTAACTACCTTTCACTCACAGATGAGAAGTTTAAAGAAGAAGAATGGTCTGGAAAGATTTTTATTAAACTAGACAAAGAAGATAATTCACTGACTATTGGAGACAATGGTATAGGGATGAATGAAGCTGACCTTATGGATCACTTGGGGACTATCGCTAAGTCTGGTACCAAAGCATTTATGGAAAACCTTACAGGAGATGCGAAAAAAGATTCTAATCTTATCGGTCAGTTTGGAGTAGGGTTCTACTCTGTCTTTATGGTGGCAGAAAAAGTAGATGTCATCTCTAAAAAAGCAGGTGAAGAGCAAGCCTATATGTTCTCTACCGATGGTACAGGTGAGTATGAAGTCAAGCCTGTAACAAAAGAAGAGCACGGTACAGTGATTTACATCAAGCTCAAAGAGGATGAAAAAGAGTTTTTAGACAAGTGGCGTACTCAAGAAGTGGTTAAAAAATACTCTAACCATATCGCCTACCCTATCATGTTGAATTACTCAGAGGAGGAGACAGAAGGTGAGGGTGATGATGCTGTGACTAAAACAGTCAACAAATCAGAGCAAATCAATGCTGCAACTGCATTATGGACACTCTCTAAGTCTGAACTGAAAAAAGAGGACTATATAGAGTTTTATAAAACCATAGGACATGACAGTGATGAACCACTTACATACCTACATAATAAAGTTGAGGGTGCACAAGAGTTTACCACACTCTTTTACATTCCAAAAACTGCGCCTATGGATATGTATAGAGCAGACTATACACCAGGTGTGAAGCTTTATGTAAAACGTGTGTTTATCACCGATGATGACAAAGAGTTGTTGCCTCCATACTTGCGTTTTGTCAAAGGGATTATAGATTCTGAAGATTTACCACTGAATGTTTCTCGTGAGTTATTACAAGAGAATAAAATTTTGGCAAATATCAAGCAAAACTCAACGAAAAAGATACTTCAAGCCATTAAAAAGCTTAAAGGTGAAGATGCCGATACCTTTGTAACACAATACAACCGTGTGATGAAAGAGGGTATTTATATTGACCATGTGAACAAAGAATTATTGCTTGACATTGTGAAGTACAAGTCTTCAACCGAAGAAGGACTTGTAAGTTTCGAAGAGTACATCAGCCGTGGAGACTCTGAGAAAAAAGAGATTTACTATATCACAGGTGAAGATGAAAAAGTATTGAGAAATTCTCCATTACTTGAAGCCTATAAAAAAGCAAATATAGAAGTGCTCATCATGGATGACAAAGAGGTAGATAGTATTGTTACGCCAATGATAGGACAATATAAAGAGTGGACACTTAAAGATATTACGACTATAGAAGCACCAGATTCTAAAACAGAAGAGGAAAAAGAAGAGATTGCAAAAGAGTTTAAATCTCTTACTGATAAGATTAAAGAAGTACTAGGTGAAGAGGTTAAAGAGGTAAAAACCACAACAAGATTGACGGACAGCCCATCATGTGTACTTAAAGATCCATCTGACCCAATGGCAGGTATGGCAGCAATGTTTGCACAAATGGGACAAGAGATGCCTGAGACACCTCTTATTTTAGAGATTAACCCAGAGCATGAGATGATTAAAAAACTTGATAGTCTAGAAGATAAAGCACTCTTTGATGACCTCTCATGGATATTGCTTGATTCTGCTAAACTTTCTGAAGGGCTGGAGCCTAAAGATAAAGGTGCCTTTGCATCACGTGTAGCAGCCTTGGCTACAAAAGCACTGTAAAATTTGAAATAAGTGTTCTTTATTAGGAACACTTATTTTTAAAGTATACTTCTAAAGTCGTCTAATGACATAGGTTTATATCCAAAGTATCCTTGGTATGTCGTACATTGTATCTTTTTTAAATAATCTAATGCCTCTATAGTCTCCACACCTTCTGCAACAATTTTTAGATTGAATTTTTTACCAATAGAAACCACAGATTCTACAATCATAGCATCACCTTTATTTTTATGCATGTGCAAAATAAAAGATTGATCTATTTTAATCGTATCTACAGGTAATTCTTTAAGATAAGAAAGAGAAGAGTATCCTGTACCAAAGTCATCTATGGAAAAAGTAAATCCAAAATTTTTAAGATCTTTTATTTTTTTGATAGCATCATTAATATTTCTCATTAAACCACTTTCGGTGATTTCAAATTCAATCCATTCAGGTTGAATTTTGTATTGTTGTACGAGTTGCATAATTTTATCGACAAAATTTGGTTGTAAAAAGTGTATAGTACTCACATTAATAGATATATGTTGAAGGTTTTTTCCTTCATTTGATTCAAATAAAGATTTTATATTTTTAAAAATAGCATGAAATATATACTCTTCTAGTTTAATAATAATACCACTTTCTTCTGCTATAGGAATAAATTTGGAAGGCGAAATTAAACCTTTTGTTGGATGTTTCCAACGTACGAGTGACTCAGCACCTATAATTTTATTTTCGTAAATGTCTATTTGAGGTTGATAATCAATGAAAAATTCATAATTTTGTATAGCTTTGTGTATATCATTTTCGATTGTAAGAATCTCTTTTGTTGCTTCACTCATACGACTTTCATAAAATTGAATACTACCTTTTGTGGTTTGTTTTGCTTCATACATTGCGGTTTCTGCACTTTTTAAAAGATCAAATGCTGACCTCTCTTGTTTAAAAAGCATTACACCAATACTGAAACTTACATGATAAGTGTCTCCAGAAATGAGAAGAGGTTTTTCAAATTGTGTATACATTGTTTGGATATAACGTAATACTTGCTGTTTTGCTTCATCTTTTTTTTCTGAGAGTGAAGGAATGAGTAATGCAAATTTATCACCACCTACTCGCGCAAATATTTCATGCTCTCCCAAGATATCTTCTAATTTTTTTGCAATTTGTTTTAAAAGATGATCTCCAACATTATGCCCATAACTTTCATTAACTTTTTTAAAATTGTCAACATCTAAAAATAGTAATGAAGCATATTGTTGTGTGTGATATGATGCTTTTAAAAATTCTGAAAGCTTATCCATTAAGAGGGTTTTATTGGGAATATCTGTAAGTAAATCATAATAGGCTGTACGTATCATCTCTTCTTGAATGGTGATTTCTTTTGTGATATCATTGACAATTGTAATACCACCTGCAACTTCTCCTTTAGTATTAAGCATAGGTACAGTGGAAAGTTTAACATAAAGATCTTTATTTTTAAAACTACCAAAAGGCCCTCTATAATTTCCTGTTTTTGAATAGAAAACATCTTTATGTGCTTGAATTACTTGTTTATTGGCAAATCCTTGTAGGTTCATTCCTAACATAATTTCTTTATCTTCAATACCATGCATGAGCATAAAATGCATATTTACATCTTCTATTTCAAGTTGATCATTGTAGTAGAAAATACCAACTGGTGCTCGTTCAAAGAGAGAGAAAAAACGTTCTTTTAGTTTTAAATGAGAATCTTTTATAGTAATAAAATTTTGTCTGTTTTCTAAAGAATTATTAATTATTTTCCCATAATAATTTGCTATGAAAAACATAACTAGTACTAAAAACAAAACAATATAAGCAATGATAGAATATTGCGCTGATTCCATAAAAAAGAGCCGTAAAATCATAGGTATGTATGTGACCATTATGTACGTTATAAGTAAATCAGGTTTTGAAGCTAATATTCCCATGGAAGTAAAACCGATTGCAAAAAGGAAAAAAATGACAACCATTTGATTGAGTAAATTAGCTTCGGGGAACATTAAAAATGCACTGCTTCCCCAAATAATACCATAAACAAGAACATTGGTGTAATATTTATCAAGCCAAAGATTTACATGTTTTAACTTGTTGTTTTCGGTTTCATTTCGAAATAAGCTATAAAGATAAAAGCCATAAAGAAATATAATAAAACTTAACGTCAACCAAATTATTATAGATTCCTGTTGAATAACTTCAAGCTGAATGGCACTAAGAAGTAACGCCCCCATAAAATTGCCTAATAGTAGTAAAGGTAATGAAATATAAAAAAAAGTTAATTTATCATAAAGTAATCTTTTTTCTAGTGTATTTTTTTTGTGAAATTTATCTTCTTTATCATTGTTCATATGTGAAATCCTCTTCCCCAAGTTTTATTTCATGATTAAAGATTATATCAAAATCTAAATGTACGATAACTTGTGTTATGATTTCTTTTAATAAATATATTGGTATAGAAGGTATAATTAATTGATTTTGAAAATGTCCCCTCAAAAGCGTGCTACTGTTGTCTCTAGTTCAGTAGCAACTCTTTTATTATTGGTTAAATTGGTGATAGGTGTAGCAAGTGGTTCAGTGGCGGTACTTGCCTCTGCTATTGACTCGTTATTAGATATGCTGGTCTCTCTTTTTAACTTTTTTGCTATTAAAAAATCAGAAGAGTACCCTGATGAAGTATATCAGTATGGCAAAGGAAAAATACAAGCTATTGCTGCGGTGATTGAAGGTACGGTTATTTCTATTTCTGGTGTCTATATTATCTATGTAGGCGTGATGAAACTTGTCGAGGGGGCAACGACTACATTGCTCACAGCATCTATTGTAGCGATGACTATCTCTATTGTGATTACGTACTTTTTGGTCATGTATCTGCTTAAAATTGCACAAGAGACTGACAACCTTGTGATAAAAGCAGATGCATTGCATTATAAAACAGACCTTTGGTCAAATGCAGCAGTTTTGATTGCATTAGGATTGGTGGCATTGACAGGATTAGATTGGATTGATGCACTTTTTGGTATGGGTATAGGCGTTTATATTATCTATTCTGCTTATGAAATTATTGTAGAGGGGATAGAGATATTGCTTGACCGTGCTTTAGAGGGAGATACTGTTGCAAAGATTGGTGAAATTATCTCTAAACATCCTGAAGTCACTTCGTACCACTGGCTTAGAACCCGTACAGACGGTACCACCAATTTTGTCGAGTTTCATATGGTACTTCGCCCCAATATGCTGTTGCTTGAGGCACACCGCATTGCAGATGAAGTTGAAGATGAGATAAAGATGTTAGATATCAAAAAGAAGTGGGTTATCACACCACACTTTGACCCTTATGATGATGAAGAGATGAATGATGCGCTTTTACATGGAAAGCCTATTGTGGAACTCAAAAAGGTTCAGAACTAATGTCACAGCCTATCTATCTTCTCTCTCCTTTAGTTAAAGAAGATACGATAGCTTTACCAATGATACGTTTTTCACGCACAGCAGAAACCATAGATTTAAGTGCCTGTGATGTATTGATGTTCACTTCAAAACAAGCAGTTAAAAGTGCAGAAGCATTAAACCCTGCATGGAAAGAGATACCCTGTCTTGCCATAGGCTCTGCAACTGCCAAACAGATAGAAGCACTAGGGGGAACAGTGCTTTACCAACCTACATCTTTTTATGGTAAAACATTAAGTCAAGATATCGTTGAAAGGTTTCATGATAAAAAGATTTTATATCTACGTCCTAAAGTGGTTTCATTTGATTCAAAAACTTTTTTACGGGAAGCGGGTGTAGAGTTAGAAGAACAAATTCTTTACGAAACCTCTTGTCTCGCCTATGAAAATAGTGATAAACCAAAGAAAAATGCCATCATTATTTTTACCTCACCATCAACCATACAGTGCTTTTTTAAAAATTTTACTTGGGATGATAGCTACACTGCAGTAGTCATCGGTAACGCTACACAAGAGCATTTACCCAAAAATGTACGTTACGAAGTGGCTGAAGTAGCAACAATTGATGCCTGCATATGTAAAGCCAAACATCTTCTAACAGCAAATAGGTTATAATTTATTTAACCTAGGTGATGCGACTACTGTATTTGGGGTCCAACATTAATCTTAGTGGGACATGTAGTCTCTTGGTGTGCGGAAGTTTTCGTTTTAGTTCATTCATTTGAACAAGAAATCATCCCCTAAAGAGAGACTCCCTCCTACACCGTTGGCTTATTAGGGCCGACTCAACAGAACGCTCACTCGGGCTCATTAGTCATCGTCATTGCACGCATAGGACTTTGAAAAGCTTATCGACGAACAATGCGTTCGACTCAAATCTTTTCAAAATCCTCTACGCACAAGCCACGATAACTACTGAGAAATTTCCTTTCAGAATGATGAATATGGGTTATTAGGAATTTAATTTCTAATTTCTAATTTCTAATTTCTAATTTTTTTTCGGAGAAAAAACAAATGAACGTACTCATATTAGGTGCTGGTGGTAGAGAATACTCTATAGGTTTGGCGTTAAGTAAAGATGATAATGTAGAAAAAATTTACTTTGCCCCAGGTAATGGTGCGACAGATGCCCTTGGTGAAAATCTTAGTATTTCGGATTTTTCTGAACTTGCTGACTTTGTAGAATCAAACAATGTTGATTTGACTATTGTAGGACCTGAAGGACCATTGGTTGAGGGTGTTGTAGATGTATTTGAAGCAAGAGGATTGACTATCTTTGGTCCTTCAAAACAAGCTGCACAGCTTGAAGGTTCTAAAATCTTTATGAAAAACTTTTTGGCACGGCATAATGTACCTACCGCAGCCTATATCGAGACAGATTCACTTCAAGATGCTTATAAATTTATTGAAACACTTGAAGCGCCTATCGTGGTAAAAGCAGATGGTCTGTGTGGTGGTAAAGGTGTTATTATCGCAACTAGCCATGATGAAGCCAAAAAGGCAGCAGGAGAAATGCTTTCTGGTAACTCTTTTGGTGATGCAGGTACGAAGATAGTAGTGGAAGAGTTTTTAGACGGGTACGAACTTTCTGTATTTGCCATCTGTGATGGGGAAGATTATGTGGTACTGCCTGCAGCACAAGACCATAAAAGACTTTTAAACAATGACGAAGGACCAAATACAGGTGGTATGGGAGCATATGCACCAACACCACTGGTGAATGATGAAATTTATAGAAAATTGGATGAACGTGTCATCGTACCAACCTTAGAAGGTATGAAAGCAGAAGGTATGCCTTTTAAAGGTGTGTTGTTTATTGGGGTGATGGTAGTCAAAGGTGAGCCAATTATCTTAGAATACAATGTACGTTTTGGTGACCCTGAGTGTGAAGAATTGATGCCTTTACTTAAATCACCAGCATCCGAACTTTTTTATAAAGCGGCAACAAATGATTTAAAAAATGCTACAATAGAATTTCACGATAAATATGCAGTAGGTGTAGTGATGGCATCGAAAGACTATCCGTATAAAAGTACGCCTATGGCTGAGA
>Ga0256840_1004439_pt1 | contig 10522 bp, 8 predicted proteins | sample 355202metaG_FD_185969 | JGI IMG/M metagenome (GOLD analysis project Ga0256840, IMG submission 185969) | Hydrothermal vent microbial communities from Mid Atlantic Ridge, Atlantic Ocean - 355-202 | ecosystem: Environmental > Aquatic > Marine > Hydrothermal vents | place: Atlantic Ocean: Mid...
AACGTGTCTTGATAACGAACACTAAAAGGCACTTCTTGTGCAAAAGAAAAAGTAAAAGACAATAAATAAAAAATAAAGAAAATATTTTTGTACTTATTATTAAACAGTCTTAAAAAATTGATAAATAGTAAATTTGCTCTCATAACTCTCTAAATTAAAAAATAGAAGGAATTTAGATAAATTATTTATGTAAAAAACAATATAATAATATGCGAAAAACTAGTAACACAAACAGTAATAGCAATTTACAATAAAAATAACACCTAATCCCCTAATATAGATATTATGCAAAATTAGTAAATATATTTTAAATACTGTATAAAATATAAATATAATTTTTAAGCTTCAATGAATAAAGATATTAACAGGTTATTTAATTGTATTTAAACGTGTTGTGTTTTTTTGTTGACAACAAAAATTAATTAATCTTTTTATTATTATGATGCCTATCATGATCACGCTTTGTACGTTTTATCATTTTTGCATCAAAAGCTTCTTGCAAATTAATATTAGTCTGATTTGCTAAACACAAAACTACAAACAAAACATCAGCTAGTTCTTCGCCTAAATCTTTGTTTTTGTCAGATTTCTTTTCTGATTGTTCGCCATATCTTCTTGCCATAATACGTGCTACCTCTCCAACTTCTTCGGTGAGGATTGCCATATTGGTGAGCTCATTAAAATAACGAACACCGTGTGTTTTAATCCAGTTATCTACTGCTTGTTGTAATTTGGTAATTTCCATATAATTAATTTTAAATTCAAAAGACAACTATTCAACTTTTTTTCTCGCAAAGACGCAAAGACACCAAATTTTAAGTTAAAAATCTAAAAAATCTGGTTATCATCAATCTAAAAAAAATAAATTTTATTTGAATGATGCTAAAATTACACAAATCAATAACACGTTAAGCTTTATACCTTAGTGAGTTTTCGAGATTTTTACACTTTGCTTTATAATCTTTATGTGAAAAACAATGGCAGAATAATTTTTTCAAAAATACAAAAATAAAATGCTTAAATTTGTAAGTATGAAATTTCATTTGTTTAATTCGGTTGTATCTTGGTTTTTAAAAAAAAGAATACATCAAATAGAGTTGTTTTTAAAATATCCTATTGATGTTCAATATGAGGTATTAGACAAATTACTTCAAGATGCAAAAAACACTAAGGTTGGTAAAAAATATCAGTTTGATAAAATAAGCTCTTATGATGCTTTTGTAAAATCAATTCCATTACAATTTTATGAAGATATTGCGCCACTCATAGAACAGACCAGAAAAGGACATCAACATATTTTTTGGCACAGTAAAATAAAATGGTTTGCCAAATCTTCTGGAACTACAAATGCAAAGAGTAAATTTATTCCTGTAAGTAATGAAGCGCTAGAAGATTGCCATTACAAAGCGGTTAAAGATATGTTGTGTTTATACGTTAATAATAATGAAGATGCAAAAATGTTTTCTGGCAAGAATTTGCGCCTTGGCGGAAGTAGTGAAACTTATGAAAATAACGGAACATATTTTGGTGATTTATCTGCAATTATCATCGAAAATTTACCACTTTGGGCTGATTATAGTTCCGCTCCAAAACAAGAAACTGCTTTATTAAGTGATTGGGAAATTAAAATGGATAGAATTATTAAAGAAACTATTCATGAAGATATTACGAGCCTAGCTGGTGTTCCGTCTTGGATGTTGGTTTTACTCAATAAAGTTTTAGAAGTTACTAAAAAAGAGCATATTTTAGAAGTTTGGCCAAACCTTGAAGTCTATTTTCATGGTGGAATAAATTTTAACCCTTATAAAAAACAATTCCAAAAATTAATTCCAAAAACGGATTTTAAATATTATGAAACCTATAATGCTAGTGAAGGTTTTTTTGCCATTCAAGATAGAAATTATTCCGATGAAATGTTGTTAATGCTAGATTATGGGATTTTTTATGAGTTTATTGATATGGATGAATTTGATGGAAAAAACTCACCTACAATTCCGTTAGAAAAAGTAAAACTTAACACTAATTACGCCTTGGTAATTACTACCAATGCTGGATTGTGGAGATACATTATTGGCGATACCATTGTATTTACTTCATTAAATCCATTTAGAATAAAAGTTACTGGAAGAACCAAACATTTTATCAATGCTTTTGGTGAAGAACTCATTATTGACAATGCAGAAAAAGCCTTAAAATTAGCTTGTGAAAAAACAAATTCAGAAATAATAGAATACACTGCTGCTCCTATTTTTATGGATACTGGAAGTAAAGGTGCTCACCAATGGTTGATTGAATTTGCAATACCTCCAGAAAATTTAGCTTTTTTTACAGAAGTATTAGACAACTCTTTAAAATCAATTAATTCTGATTATGAAGCTAAACGCTATTTAAACATAACTTTAAACCTGCCAAAAGTTACAATTGCAAAAAAAGGATTGTTTTACGAATGGCTAAAAAGTAAAAACAAACTTGGTGGACAACACAAAATCCCTCGTTTGTGCAACAATAGAAAAATTATGGAAGAATTATTACATCTTTGTGAGGTATAACTATTTTCCAGCAACAATAAGAACTATTTCTCCTTTTGGTGCTTTTTCTTGATAGTGTGTTAATACTTCTGTTACTGTTCCTCTTATGGTTTCTTCAAACATTTTAGTTAATTCTCTTGAAACTGAAACTTGACGATTTGCTCCAAAATACTCCGCAAATTGGGTTAGGGTTTTTACAAGTTTATGTGGTGAAACATAAAAAATCATTGTTCTAGTTTCTTCAGCTAAGAGTTTTAATCTGGTTTGCCTTCCCTTTTTTGGAGGTAAAAAGCCTTCAAATACAAATTTATCGTTTGGCAAACCACTATTTACCAAAGCAGGTACAAAGGCAGTTGCTCCAGGTAAGCATTCTATTTCAATATTATTTTGCACACAAGCTCTGGTTAATAAAAAGCCTGGATCTGATATTGCTGGAGTTCCTGCATCACTAATTAAAGCAATAGTTTCTCCGTTTTTTAAGCGTTCTATAACACGTGAAACTGTTTTGTGTTCATTGTGCATGTGATGACTTTGCATTGGTGTTGCAATATTAAAATGTTTTAATAATTTTCCTGAAGTTCTAGTGTCTTCTGCTAAAATTAAATCGACTTCTTTTAAAACTTTTACGGCTCTAAAAGTCATGTCTTCTAAGTTTCCAATTGGAGTTGGTACGAGATATAATTTCATTTTACTTATTGCTTTTTTTTATCATTCTATGAACAAAGCCAATACTTACCTCAGAAAAATCTGCTTGACTTAAATTGGAATTAATATGTGCTGCTATATAAAAATTATTTTGTGATTTCTTTTTAGTATTTATGGCATACCATTTTAAACCAAGTCTTCCTAAAAAAAGTTTTTTAAGTTTGTATTTACTTTTTGTTTTTTGCATATCAAAATGTGTTTTATAGAAAGGTTTATATAAATTTAAACCGCCTTCCCAATCAATCCCTACTTTCCCTGAAAGCACCTCTGCTCCTATTGAAATATTGATGTTTGAAGCATTCCATTTTGGATTTTCAATAAAGGTTTCTAATTGATTTGCTACAATATAATCGTAATAATGTTGATATAATCTGTAATTAACTCCTACACTTAATTTAACTATATTTTTATAAAATAACCCTCCTTTTGCTTCAAAAGAATAAACGGATTTCACAGTACTATTTTCTGTAATAAAAGCATGAAAACCGTTTCCAACTTTCATTTCATAAAAATAATCACCGTATTTTTTAACAGTTGATTTATCAAATATTTCTTCTGTATTAACAAACGATTTTTTTAAATCAAAAGTACTTGAAAAGCTTAATAAAGCCGAATTATATCCTTCATTAGGAAGCCTTGTATGTCCGTTTGATTGATGAAAAACTCCTAGACCTAAACGTAAATCGTGTTTTTTTAGCCAATTTGAATCATAGTACAAAAAACCTTGAATTGCCCAAGTAAAACGAGTGCTTACTCCATGATTATCTGGATTATTTATTGGATGATATTGTGTGTCAAAATACGAAATTCCCATTCCAAATTTTGTACTCCATTTATAATTTTTAATTGGATGAAAGGCTACAAACGGAATTAAAGACAAAGATTGCCCTTTAGTTTTTGTACCGTAATTTGTGTAAAAAAGTCCGATACCTGTTGTTGGATGATTTAAAATGGATTGCCACTCCACAGTGTCATCTGTGTTTTTATGCTCGTAAGAAATTCCTAAAACAACTTGCGGATTATTACCTGTAAACAATTCATAAGATGGAATTGATTTACCTAACATAAATTCAGTTCGTAGTACATTATTACTTGGCTCTTGCTGTGCAAAGCAAGTGCTAGTAATCAATAAAAAAAAGAGTAACTTATTCATGTTTTTATTTATTCTTGACAAAAATACTCTTTTTATATGATTTCAAATTCACAAAACAAGTTGTATAAATCACACTAGCTATATAGGAAAAACAGTTTTTCAACCTCTAATTCCACAAAAAACACAATACTATTGTTTATCGAAAACTCCATCCTTTATAATCACTTTTACTTTCCAAACGGTTTTCTACATCATCTGGTAAAGCAGGAAAAAAATCAATTCCTGTTAATTTTTCAATAGCATCTATTGAAGTTGTGAATTTATATAATGGTTTGTTAGAATCTTTATTTGGCATTAAAAAAGCAATTGCTTTGGGTTTGTTCTTATTTGAATAATCTAAAATTATTTTATAAAACTGATTGGGTACTGCTACTTTTTCATCACCAATTTTTTTTAATCCATTTTTTAAAACTCCTCCTGTAATGATATATAAATTGCCGTATTTTTTAGTCCAATACCGTACTTTTTGCTCTAATCTGTTCCATAATCCTGCATTAAATTGATGATTTTGAGGTGAAATATTAGAAGTATAAAACGTGTCGTTAAAGGCATCAAAAGAAAAACGCATATCACCTGCTGGCACTAAATGTCCTTTGTCGTAACCCGATTTTTTATAATTACGGTAATTGGCAGATTTTGATTTTACTTTTTTATCATAAATAAAATACGGACGTTTTCTATCGATATGTTTAATATGATTTGGTGTGAGTTCATAAGCAACCCATTCTGCTTGTTCGTATTTTTCGTTATAAGATAAAGTATAGTATTTGTGTTTTATTATCTGATGCGTTGTAGTGGTTGGTAAATAATCAAAATTAGTATCTAAAACTACATCAACTACACCATCATTGTCTTTTTGCGGAGTAGATTTTTCTTTATTTGTATTAGATACATACAAAAATATTGATATAATTAAGGTGAGAATGGTGTATATTAACTTTCTATTTTTCATTTAATTATTGAATTCATTGACTTAATTTAAAATTGTATTGTTTTACTTTTAACCACAAAGGACACGAAGAAGGCACGAGGTTCACAAAGGTGCATGGATATAATAATATCAATGCTTATGATGTTGTGTTTTTAAATATCTTTAAAGTGTGTATTTGATATAAAATCAGTTTTCACCCTTCAAAACAATTTCCTCAAAATTAGGTAATTTTTCAATGTGTTTTATGGTTTCTAAAAATTCTATTGGAGGTGCAGTTAATTTTCGTTTAGATAAATCAATCCAAGCTAAATAAGCAGAAACTGTTGCTGCTAGTTCGCCTTTATTATTGTAGATATGGTGCATAATTTTAAATCGCTCTCCTTTTTTAGAAGAAGCTTCTAAAAATAATTCAACCGATAAATCTTCTCCAAGTCTAATTTCTCTTCGATAAACAATGGTATCAGAAAAAAGAACAGGTCCAATATTATGTTGTTTCATTTTTGCAACTCCAAAACCGTTTTGCATCAAAAATCGTAAACGTGCTTCTGCAGCAAAATCGTTATATGCAGTATGTCGCATGTGGTTATTTGCATCAAAATCTGACCATTTACTGTGAAAGTTTATTTTATAACTCATTTATTTTTTTTAAGTTAATTATTAAAGATTGAAAAGCAACCTTCTAATGTGTTTTAAATTTTATCTATTGTTAGAGAAATTAAGTCTTTTTTCTTGTCTCTTTACTCTTTTTTCCTATGAATCAAGCAACTCTTTAATTCGCTTCATTGCTTCAATGATTAAATCTTGTGAAGTAGCATAAGAAATACGAATACAGTTTGGTACACCAAAGGCTTCACCTGTTACCGTAGCTACGTTGGCTTTTTCTAGAATAAGCATAGAAAAATCGGATGCATTATGAATAGTTACTCCGTTAATTGTTTTACCAAAATAGTAAGAAATATCTGGAAAAACATAAAATGCACCTTCTGGTAAATTCAATTTAAAACCTTTAATATCTTTAAGCAAATCGAGTATCAAGTTTCGTCTGATTTTAAATTCATCAACCATATATTTTATTTTAGATACAGGTGCGTCTAAAGCAGCAATGGTTGCCATTTGCGCAATACAATTCGTTCCGCTAGTTATCTGCCCTTGCATTTTTGTACATGCTTTTGCAATCCATTTTGGAGCACCAATATATCCAACTCGCCATCCTGTCATGGCAAAGGATTTTGATACACCGTTTACCGTAATGGTTCTATCATACATATTTTCTATTCTAGCAAAACTGTAATTAGTGCCTTTAAATAAGATGTGCTCGTAAATTTCATCGGAAATTACATAAATATTTGGATGTTTTTCTAAAACTTTTGCCAATGCTTTGTATTCTTCTTCACTATAAACAGAACCACTTGGATTGTTAGGTGAGTTAAAAAACAACAATTTTGTTTTTGGCGTAATGGCTTGTTCTAACTGCTTTGGAGTGATTTTAAAATCGTTTTCTATTGTAGTAGGAATGGGTACTGAAACACCATCAGCTAAATTTACCATAGCTTCATAACTTACCCAAAACGGAGCTGGTAACAATACCTCATCACCTGGATTTATTAACACTAAGACGGCATTAGCTAAAGCTTGTTTTGCTCCTGTAGAAACTACAATTTGTTCTGGTGAATAAACCAGTTGATTGTCTCTTTGGAATTTTCTTGAAATAGCTTCTCGTAAAGATAAATAACCGTTTACAGGAGTGTACCAATTGTAATTTTCTTCTATTGCTTTAATAGCAGCTTCTTTTATAAAATCTGGTGTGTTATAATCTGGTTCTCCTAAACTCAAACTTATAATGTCTTTACCTTCAGCTTTTAACGCTCTTGCTTTTGCAGCCATTGCTAAGGTTTGCGAAACGGGTAATTTGTTAATTCTGTTGGATAGTTGGTTGTTCATTACAATAATATTTAAAAGGCTAAGTTAGTAAAAATTAATCACTCATTATAAATGAATAAACTCATTTATTCTTACGTTTTTCCAATTCAATAATTTCTAAATTTTGGATATTATTTTTATCAATTTCAAAACGAACCATGGTTCTAACGGTATGAATTCCGTATTTACCAACAGCTCCTGGATTTATATGTAAGAGTTGTAGTTTCTTATCATACATTACTTTTAAAATGTGCGAATGCCCAGAAATAAACAAATTAGGTGGATTTTTTTTAAGTTGCTCTCTAACTCTAAAATCGTATCTGTTTGGATATCCTCCAATATGTGTCATCCAAACTTTTACTTGTTCTATGGTGAATTTTGCGTCAAGCGGAAAAGATTTTCGCACCGTAACATCATCAATATTTCCATAAACAGCTCTTAGTGTGGTGTGTTTTTGAATGGTGTCTGTTACATTAATATTACCAATATCTCCAGCATGCCATACCTCATCTGCTGCTTTAATGTACTTGAGCATCTGATCGTCAATATGACTGTGAGAATCTGATAATAATAAGATTTTTTTCATTGATTTATTTTGTTACGCACACCGTAACTTTGAGTAGCGGTGCAAGTAAAATGGGTTCTTTTAAACACACCTCATAGGTTTTGAAAACCTGTGAGGTTTAATTATTATATATTACGGTAAAATTAGATGATAAATAAAAAGCATCCACTATAAAGTGAATGCTTTTTTACATTTATTATTAACAGTTTGTTATTTTCTAACAATACTAAAATGCCCTTTAACTGATTTTTGTTCTCCTGTATTTGGATCTATATATTCACATGTAAACCAATAATCGCTTGCTGGTACTTGAACGCCATTATATGTTCCATCCCAACCTATAACAGAATTTGGATTAACTTGTGCTAATACTTTTCCAAATCTATCAAAAATATAAATTTTAGAAGTTGGTATAAATTGAGCTCCTGTTATTTGCCAAGTATCGTGTTGTAAATCACCGTTTGGTGTAAAGAAAGGTGGATAATCTAACACATAAATATCTTGCGATGTTGTTGTAATACTACAACCTGTTAAATCCGCTACTTCAATTTGGTATGAGCCTCCTACAATATGTTCAAAAATAGGACTGTTTTGCGTGATACTTTGAGCACTTCCTGCATAGTCTATATAATTAAGCGTGTATTCAAACTGACCAGAACCTCCTGTAACATCTATTTGTATAGTATTATTTGGTCTATTAAAATCTGATACATGAATTTCTGTAATAACTACTTGCTCTGCCATACTTACTGAAGTGAATTGTGAATAAGTACAACCTAAACTATCAATTACTGTTAATACGTAAGTACCATTACTTGCGGTTAAATCTGCTTCTGTTACTAATAACGTTTTGTCATAACCAATAATTACATTCATATCATTTGCTTCGTACCAATGGTAAGTATAATCATCTGGATTAGTATCTTCACCAATAGTTACTTCGTGTACATCTGGACAAATTAAGTATTGAGGATGAAGCTCAAATTGTGGTCTTGGATTTACATCAACAGCAACTAAAAATTCATCTCCTTCACAACCTCCAGCCGAAGTTGGAGTAACCATATATTCTACTGTTTGTACTGTTCCTGTGGTATTTACAATAGTATCATCTATGGAAGAAGTAGTGGTGTCATCTGTAGTTTCTCCTGTTACATTTACATTGTCAATAGCATGCCATTTATAAGTATTTCCTATTAAAGTGGTGTAATTATCTAAGTTTAAACTGAGTTGTTCTTCGTTACAGATTGTTTCTACTGTTGTAGTTCCTACTGGCTCAAAACCAACCTCAACAGTAATAGTAAATTCATCTCCTTCACAACTGTTTGGTGCAGCACTTGTAGGAATAATATGGTAAACTACATTTTGAACTGCTCCACTTGTATTTGTTAAGGTGTCAGTAATGGTGTTATCGGTTGAATTTGTGGTTGTTTCACCTAATACTTGGTTGTTGTTTTCTGCGTACCAAACAAAGGTGTAATCGTTACTTGTAAGGTTAGTAATGAAATCATTTAATTTAATTTCAAAATTAGCATCATCACTACAAGATGGAATGGTAGAAGTATCACCAACTGGTTCTACACCAACAGTTACTTTTACTTCAAAAGAATTTCCAACACAACCTTCACTACTTGTAGGAATTACAGTATAAATTACCTCTTGATTTGCATTACTTACATTATTTAAGGTATCTGTAATGTGTGTTGCTGTTGAGTTTGCTAATGTTTCTCCTGTAACATTAGGATTATCGGTGGCAACCCATTCATAGGTATTATTAGTTAATGAAGTATATGTTGTTAAATCAAAATCTACTGCTATATCACTACACGCTGATTCTTCTACATTTTCTGCAATAGGTTCAGGGTTTATATCTACTACAATGGTAAAATCATTTCCTTTACAACCATTGGCACTTGTAGGTGTTATGGTATAAGTTACTTGCTGCACAGCATCTGATGTATTTTGAATAGCATCTGTAATAGTACTTCCTGCAGTTAGTGTTAAAGTTTCACCAGTTACCGTTGCATTACCATCTGTATTGGTATCTGCATTATCGGTAGCAATCCATTCATAAGTGTTTCCTGTTAAAGTGGTAAAGGTATTTAAATCAATATTTAAAACATCTTTACTACAATATGGAGTAAGCACAGGAGGATTTGTTAATTCTACAGGTTTTTGACCAACTTCTACATCAATAGTAAATAAGTTTCCTCTACAACCATTTGCTGAAATAGGAGTAACTTCATAGCTTACAATTTGTGGTGAAGCACTAACATTGGTAATGGTTTCAACAATAGTATTACTTGTAGTTAAAGTAGTTGTTTCGCCAGTTACACCAACATCAGTATTATCAATAGCTTGCCATTCATAAGTGTTTCCTGCATTAGACATACTCGTATGATCTTCTAAATTAATAGTAAACTCAACATCACTACAAGCATCTAAAGTTGCTGGAGGAGTTCCAACAGGTTCTGGGTTTACGGTTACTATAACCGTAAAATCATTACCTACACAACCGTTTGTTGGTGTAATGGTATAAGTTACCTCAACAGGTACATTGCTTACATTGTTAATGGTATCAGTAATATTTGCACTCGTACCACTTGCTGTTACACCTGTAACCGTTCCATTTGTAGCAGAAGTCCATGCAAAAGTAGTTCCTGTTTTGTTTACTAAAGTGTTTAAATCTACACTTAAACTATCATCACTACACATGGTTAAAG
>Ga0256840_1004440_pt1 | contig 10517 bp, 10 predicted proteins | sample 355202metaG_FD_185969 | JGI IMG/M metagenome (GOLD analysis project Ga0256840, IMG submission 185969) | Hydrothermal vent microbial communities from Mid Atlantic Ridge, Atlantic Ocean - 355-202 | ecosystem: Environmental > Aquatic > Marine > Hydrothermal vents | place: Atlantic Ocean: Mid...
CAAATGTACCTTGTGATATCTCTGCGGTATTTACCTCTAACACTTTTCAAGCAGCCCCTATCAAACATTTTAAGCAGTACCCAAAAGATTTTCAAACAGATTTTGTACTCATAAACGCTAAAAATGCCAACGCTATGACAGGACAAAAAGGCATAGAAGATATAGATACTATTATGGCTTCCCTCTCAAAAAAAATAGAGGTTTTAAACCCCGTGATGTCCTCTACAGGTGTCATCGGATATCGTTTACCTCAAGACAAAATCACTTCTGCTTTTGACAGCTTAGACTTTAACGCTAAAGATTCTCATGCTGCCGCACGTGCCATCATGACTACAGACAGCTTCAAAAAAGAACTGGCTTATAAAGTAGAACTTGAAGATGGTAGCTCGTTTAACATCGCAGCCATCTGCAAAGGAGCAGGTATGATAAACCCTGCTATGGCAACCATGCTCTGTTTTATCATCACCGATGCCGATGTACCTAAACCTGATATGGATGCACTACTCACAGCTTCTACAGAACAATCTTTTAACCGTATTTCCGTAGATGGTGACACTTCTACCAATGACACAGTGATACTCTTAGCAAACAAACAAAGTGGAGAGTACAACAAACAAGCTTTTTCAGAGGCACTCAACAAAATCATGTTTGAACTTGCCATGATGATACTACGTGATGGAGAAGGGGCTAACAAACTTGTATCCTTTGAAGTCAAAGGTGCTAAAAGTCTTGAAGATGCGAAAAAAGCTTCTATGGCTTTAAGTAACTCACTCTTAGTTAAAACTGCACTCTTTGGTGAAGACCCAAACTGGGGACGCATCGCTTCAACTATAGGAGCCGCAGGCATTGACTGTGATGACGAAACGTTAAGCATTCACTATGATGATTTACTCATCTACTCTAGCGAGTTTAGAGAACTTGACAAGATACGTGAAGACAAAGCCTATGCCATCATGAAACAAGACGCTTTTAAAGTGACCTGTGACCTCGGCTTAGGAGATGCTAGCTATATCTCTTATGGCTGTGATTTAAGCTATGAGTATGTTAAAATAAATGCCGAATATCGTACATAATTAACGTATGTCAATCATTTGTTATTCTTAACACGTTATACTTAGGCATATAAATAACAAAGGATACAAATGTTACACGAATATAGAGATGAAATCCATGAACTCAAACAACAAAATGCACACTTCGCAAAGATTTTTGAAAAACATAATGAACTTGACAAGAAAATAGAACATGCAGAAAATGGTGATACACCTATGACAGATATGGAACTTGAAACACTTAAAAAAGAGAAACTTCTTTTAAAAGATGAAGCCTATAAAATGATTTTGGATTATAAAAAATCTAAAGCATAAGCCTACACTTACACCCATAATTAATCCTTAGATTAGTCTTCTTGTCCTATAATAGATAAAAATTATAGGACAAACCCATGAAACAACTCAAACTCATATTTCTTACACTCTTTATAGTGATTCTCAATGCACAAGAACCTATGAAAATAGATATGCATGGCGGTAAAGATACAAAGATGCCCTCTTTTATGCCAACACAAAAAACAAACAGTATGCATGAAATGTTCTCAACACCAAGCAAGAAAAAAGACACAAACCAAACGCTAAAGGGTAAATAGTGGCAAGTTTTAACACCATAGAGGACATCCCCTCTGCTCTACTTGACACACTGAACACGCTTGGCTTCACCAGTATGTCTGAGATACAAGAAAAAGCCATCAACCCTATACTAGAAGGTGCAGATGTACTGGCACAGTCTAAAACAGGCTCAGGGAAAACCCTAGCCTTTGGACTGCCATGTGTGATGCGTACAAACACGGGGAGCTACAAGCCCCAAACCATCATCATCACCCCCACACGTGAACTCGCAGACCAAATAGCCACAGAGTTACGTAAAATAGCAGCCTACAAAGCAAACCTAAAAATACTCACACTCTATGGAGGCGTACCCCTGCGTGCTCAAGCTGAGTCATTAGCCAAAGGGGCTCACATACTCATAGGTACACCTGGACGCATACAAGACCACTTAGCCAAAGAGACACTAACGCTTGAAAGCATCAAAACTCTTGTACTAGATGAAGCAGACCGCATGCTAGATATGGGCTTTTATGATGAGATAGTAAAAATAGGCTCCAACATGCCAAGAGGCAAACAAACACTCCTTTTTTCTGCTACCTTCCCTGCAAACATAGAAAAACTAGCCAAAGCACTACTCAACCAACCACTTACCATAAAAGTAGACACGGTTATAGAGGAAAACAAGATCGATGAGCTTGTTTACGAGACTACTGACAAGTTTAAAACGCTTAGCACGCTCATACAGTCTTACAAACCTGAGTCACTTCTGATTTTTTGCAACACAAAAGTAGAAGTCATGGCACTCACCGACAAACTACTCAAACTAGGTCATGCTACCATAGATATACATGGCGACTTAGACCAACGTGACAGAAACGAGTCAGTTATAGCTTTTTCAAATGGAAGCAAACGCATCATGGTAGCCACCGATGTCGCTTCTCGTGGGCTAGATATCAAAGACATAGAACTCGTCATCAACTATGACCTACCCTTTGATGCAGAAGTCTACACCCACCGCATAGGACGCACAGGACGTGCCGATGCCACAGGCACAGCAATCTCCCTCTTTACCCCTAAAGAGAGAGAAAAGTGTGCCTATGTACTCCAAAAGGCAAAGAAAAAAGAAGCCAAAGAGTTACGCGTAGATGCGAAGTTTAAAATGACATCTAACTACGATACACTTTGCCTCAATGGTGGCAAAAAGACCAAACTACGTGCAGGTGACATCATCGGTACTTTCTGTAAAGAGATAGGCATCGACAACAGTAAGATAGGGAAAATAAACATCACCGATACCAAGTCTTACATTGCTTTACATCATACCGTGGTTGATGAAGTTTTTAAGGCTTTGAAGAAAGTGAAGATTAAAAAGAAGAAGTATGTGGCTTGGGTACTTTAATCTATCTCAATCTATAATGAACGTTTAAAAAATTATGCAAAAACCAAAGAGATTTCTCTTAATAAACTTTTTGATGAGTTTGCAACAATTGCCTTAACACAATATGATGCCAAAGTACGTTTTGAAATGATGAAAGCTAAAGGGAATAAAAAAAGAGGATTAGAACTACTTGATAGATTAGATTCGAATTAATCTTCCAATATCTCTTTACGTCTTTTGTATCGTACTACATAAAAGATGCTTATAAAAAGCACAGACACTAAAGCAATAAGTGTTGCGGACTTTAAGTACTCAGAGATGAGTTCTTCGTTTGAGCCTACTAAGTAACCTACAACTACGAGTACCACTACCCAGATACCAGCTCCTAATGAAGTGTAAAATGAGAATGTTGCAAGGTTCATACGAGCTAAACCTGCAGGCAATGAAATCAGTTGTCGGATGCCTGGTATGAGTCTGCCTGTAAAAGTCGAAATCTCGCCATGTTTAGAAAAGAAAGTATCGAGTTTATCGAGTGTTTCTTCTTTGATGAAAAAGTATTTACCATACTTGAGTATGAGTGTTCGTCCCAATGATTTTGCCAAATAGTAGTTAAGCAATGCACCACCTAAAGAGCCTAAAATACCTACAAATATGACGATATAAATATTCATTTCACCTTTGTAAGCAAGGTAGCCTGCAGGTATCATGATGATTTCAGAAGGGAAAGGGAAAAAAGTACTCTCAAGGAACATCAGTAAAAAAATGCCCCAGTACCCCATGTCTCCTATGTATGAGACGATGGTATTTGCTATTTCATGTATCATTATTCGGTATAGGCACCGACTGCAGTGAGTCGTTTATAACGTTGGTCTAGCATTTCATCTACTGTAAGTTCTCGTAATGCTTTTACGTTGTCTAAGAAGTATGTTTTCAGTACATCTGCCGCTGTATTTTTGTCTCTATGCGCTCCGATGAGTGGCTCATCTAGTACGTCATCTATAAGCTTATGTGAGAGTAAGTCTTCTGGTGTAATTTTCAGTGCTTTTGTGGCTGCTTCTACTTTAGTAGGGTCATTCCATAAAATAGCAGAACACCCTTCTGGAGAGATGACTGCAAAGACTGAGTAACGCATCATCGCTAATTTGTCAGCAACACCAATGGCTAAAGCACCACCAGAACCACCTTCACCAATGACGATAGACACCATAGGTACTTTCACAGAAGCAAACTCAAACAGGTTTTTAGCGATAGCCTCTGACTGCCCACGCTCTTCTGCACCAAGCCCTGGGTAGGCACCTGGTGTGTCTATGAGCATCAGTACAGGGATGTCAAATTTTTCTGCCATACGCACTGCACGTAAGGCTTTTCTGTAGCCTTCAGGGTTTGGCATACCAAAATTACGTTTTATTTTGTTCTTAACCCCACGTCCTTTTTGTTCCCCGATGAGCATGGTTTTTTGACCATCTATCCAGCCTATATAGCATAAAATAGCAGGGTCATCACGAAATGCCCTGTCTCCATGTATCTCATGGGCATCCTCCATAATAAGCCGTATATAGTCTAGTGAATACGGACGGTCTGGATGACGTGCAAGTTGTAACTTTTGAAAATCTGACAAGGAGGAGAAGGTTTTGTTTACCTCTTTTTCCAAATCTTTTTGAAGCTTTTCGACTGCTTCCATGTTGGCAATGGCGTGAGCAGATACAATCTCTTCTTGTATCTGCTCAATCTTGTTTTCAAAATCTAAATAAGTTGCCATACGTTTAAACCTTTATATTTTCTTGAAGATAACAACACCGTTTGTACCACCAAAACCAAATGAGTTGGACATCGTCACATTGATGTCTGCTTTTCTAGCTCCTGTTGTTACGTAATCTAAATCACAGTTCTCATCTGCTGTTTCATAGTTGATTGTTGGAGGAAGTACACCATCTCTCATAGCCATCAAACACACAACTGCTTCTATGGCACCTGCTGCTCCTAGACAGTGACCTAACTGACCTTTGATAGAAGACATTGGAGGACAATTTTCTTTCCCACCAAGTAGTTCTTTGACTGCTGCAGTTTCATTTTTGTCATTGACGGGCGTAGAGGTACCGTGTGCGTTGATATAATCAATCTTAGGTTCACCTGCCATTTTGTATGCACCCTTCATCGCACGAAGAGGACCATCTTGTGTTGGTGTTGTGATGTGATTTGCATCTCCACTTTCACCAAAGCCTATAAGCTCACCATAGATAGTAGCTCCACGTGCTACCGCGTCCTCATAAGACTCTAAAACCAATGCTCCTGCACCCTCACCCATGACAAAACCATCACGTCCTGCATCAAAAGGGCGTGAAGCTGACTGAGGGTCATCGTTACGCGTAGAAAGAGCTTTCATTGCAGCAAAGCCACCGATGCCTACTGGACAGATAGCCGACTCTGCTCCTACAACAAGCATCTTGTCTGCAGTACCCACCATGATAGACTTAGCCGCCTCTGCGATGGCATGTGTGCCTGCTGCACAAGCAGTCACAGATGCTAAGTTTGGTCCTTTCATCCCTTCATATATAGAGACAAATCCACCAAGCATGTTTACAAGTGAAGAAGGGATGAAGAAAGGAGAAATTCTTCTAGGACCTCTGTTGCCACAAACAAGTGAGTTTTTTTCAATATTTGGAAGACCACCTATCCCTGAAGCAGATGCCACACCAAATCTTTCCATGTCGACATCGTCTGGAAGTTTTGCATCAGCTATGGCTTCTTTGGCAGCTTTAAGTCCAAGCTGTATAAATCTATCGGCTTTTTTTGCTTCTTTTCCATCTAGTACAGTAGAAACATCGAAGTCCGTAATCTCACCAGCGATAGTAACAGAGTGACCTTCTGTGTCAAATGATTCAATGGTTTTAATGCCACATTTACCATCGATGATGCCTGCAAATGCACTTTCTTTGTCTAGTCCTAAAGAATTTATCATTCCTAAACCTGTTACTACTACTCTTTTCACGTGGGCTCCTATATGTGCTTAAATAAGATATAGAGAAATATTTAATAAATACTCATCTATATGTTAGATGTTGATTCCTTGTACTGTGTCATTTTCCCCAAGGGGAAAATCAAAGACTATACGTTTTCGATGAATTTAATTGCATCAGATACAGTAGCGATAGCTTCTGCTTGATCATCAGGGATTTCGATATCGAATTTCTCTTCAAGTGCCATAACTAGCTCAACAACATCAAGACTATCAGCTCCAAGATCCTCTACGAATTTAGACTCTTCTTTCACCTCATCTGGGTTCACATTTAGTTGCTCAACAACTACTTCTTTTACATCGTCAAATAATGCCATTGACTACTCCTTTAATTTGTTAATAAATACGCACAAGTATAACAAAAAAATGATAAAAAGCTTATAGTTTAATAGAAATGAATAATTGTCTTTGCATAATGAGTAGCATTGTATAGAAATTATAGAAAAAATAACAAGGAGCAAAGTGATTTAATACTTTAGCTCACCTACTTACGTTTTAGAATTTATATTTTACATTTGCATACATATATCTACCTGGTTCATTCATAAGCATGACATCATTGTTAGGCAGTGTGAGTAAAATCAAATCTTTATAGGTATTTGAGACTGCATAAGTCGTGTCAAACACATTGTCTATGCCTACTACAAGCTCAAAACTTTTACCAAATCCTTTTGTAGCTCTTACATTCACTACAGTATATGCATCTAAGACTTGCTCTCCATTTTCATAATCAATGTTATCCCATGCATCAGAAGCAATTAACTCTGCTCTTAATGTAAGGTCATTCCAGATATCATAATTTACAGCAGCATTAAACTTAAAAGGTGCGATATCAGGCATATCTGTACCTACTTGATTTGAAAGAGGATTGTCTTTTTCTCCCCTTTGGTATGCCATACCATACTCAAAATAGAGTGACTCTGTTGCCACATATGTACCACTCACATCAAAACCATAGAGTGTTGCATCTACATTTTCATAGGCATTGAGACTTACCATCTTATCCATCATCATTTTTGTGTTACTGGCATTAAATGCGATATAATCTTGTAATTTTGAGTAGAAAACTTTTGCTTTAATCGTAGTATTTTCATACTGTTTTTCTACACCTAAATCAACTTCATAGTTAATGGTATTTTGTAAATCAGGTGTACCTATGAGATTTCCCATTGAACCTACCCAATATAACTCTTTTGCATCTGGTACCCGAGAAGATTTTCCCACACCTGCAAAATATTTTGTTGTACGATTTACATGATACGTTGCTAGGGCATACCCATTTAACTCATCATAGTTATTGGACGGTTGCTGAGGGTTAGCAGAGTCGATATCTGTCATATCATATCGTAGTCCAAAATCAAGCGTAAGCTTGTCTAATTTAACACTATCTTTTATAAAAAATGCCGTATTTGCTGTATCTACATCCCAAATACTGTGAAACATCTTAGCAGGAAGAGGATTATCATTTTTATAGTATCCTCCATCCCAGTTACGTAAACTATAGTCTAGTCCAAATGTGATAGTATGATTATTTATATCAAAACTATTTTTGATTTTTGCACCTTGTGTTTTTGTAGTAAGTGCGTGGGTCATATAATCTACTGCACCCATTACACGATACTTCGTAGACATAGGATGATCTACTTCAGATTGATAGGCTTGTAGATATAACTCTTTAGAGTATCTACCTAAATCTTTTGCAATATATTCTACATTATAGATATCAGAGTCATCATAAAGGGCATCCATTTTAGATGAGGGGTAAAGAATATCATCTGAACGGTTAGCCGTATAAGAGAGTCTTAGCTCTTGGTTATCAGTAATGTTCCAAAACATTTTTGCCATAAGTGTTTGTTTACTAAAAGCATTCAAATTTTTGTACTTATCTTGGTACTGTGCGGTAGGTGACACCAGACCCTCTTTAATGTTACGGTCTATTTGTCCTACAAAGTCATCACCATTACCATCTTCATATTGATCGCCACTCTCTGTAGATGCTGAGAGTAAAAAACGTATATCTTTCGTTCCCCCACTTACATTTAAAGCAGCTTTTTGATATCCAAAACTTCCTGCCCCTAAATTTATTTCACCTTCAAAGCCCTCTTGTGGTTTGATGGTATGTATCTTCACATCGGCAGAAAGTACACCAAAATCTTCTACATTAAAAGGCCCTTCATTTATTTCAATATAGTCTACGTTATTTGTGAGGACATGAGAGATAGGAGGATCCATTCTATTTGGGCAAGCACCATTCACTTTGGTACCATCTATCGTGACAACAATGTTGTCTTTTTTTTGACCTCTTATACGGATATCATTTGCAATACCAGAACGTCTTACCAGCGAGACTGACGGAGACTGCTTAAACAATGCTTCACCAAGATCTGCGGACTTAATGTCTTCTCCACTGACATCTGTTATAAGCTCTGCCCCCACTTTTGTTTCTACTGTAATGGGTTCTAACTCTACTTGTGCTGCAAGTATGCTAACGGTGCAAGCAAGTGAAAGTGTTATAATTTTCTTCATCATTTTTCCTTAAAATAATTTTTAATTATTTTAAGGAAATAGTGTTAATTATCTGTTAAATGATGTGAGGATTAACGAATTTGATAATGCAAAGTAAGATTGACTGTTTTTGGCAGAGAGATAGGTATGTTTTTACTCTTAATCGGAAAAGCACTTTTGACTGCATTTTTAGCTGACTTATGAAACACTTTAGACCCTGTGACGGTAATGTTTCCCACTTTACCGTTTGAAAGTATGGTGAACTTTACCTTGACAGAACCTTCCATACGTCTTTTTTTAGCAATACGAGGATAAAATTTATGTCTATCTATTTTTTTCCGTAGGGTATTAAAAAATGCATTACGTTCACCTGCAGAATGTTTTGTTTGTTTAGAGGAAGTCTCTCTTTGTGATGCTTTTTTCTTCACTTTTCTTACCATAGATTTCTTTTTGATTTTTTTAACTACTTTCTTCTTCACCTTTGGCTTTTTTACTTTTGTTTTCTTTGCTTTTGGTTTTTTTGTCACCTTTTTCTTAACAGGGTTAAGTACAGGCTTTTTTAAAATGGGTTCTTTGACTATAGGCTTCACTATTGGTTTTTTTACTACTGGCTCAACCACGGGTTCTTCTATAGGCTCTTGCACTTCTACCACAGGTTCAATAACTTTCTCTTTAAGGGGAGTGACCACTTCGGGTACAAAAGTGGAAAGAGACATTTCAAGTACTTTTTCTTTTGTATCTTTAGGAGAAATAAATGTATGCGTTTGTGTATAAAAGATAGTCCAAATGACAGCAAAATATACAAGAAAAGTAATGGTATACGCTGTAAAATGGCGGGGTACATCTCTTTGCATGAAAAAGTCTTTTTTATTAAAATAATCTATGGGGTATTATGACGGAATATTGTTAATGCGGCGTTAAAAAACCCAAAAGGAAACAACTTTTGAGTTCATCTTATTTCGACAAGAGAAGTATGACAAAGAAGTGTTAATTTTGTGTTAAGTATGTCTCTTTTGTTTTAGAAAGAGTCAACCTAACCTTTGTACCTACATTTTTTTCAGACTGTATGTCTATGGCTATGTTCTCACTATCACAATACGCTTTTACCAAAGAAAGCCCTATCCCCTCACCACTTGCAGCTTCATCTCCTTGAAAATATCGCTCATGTACACGTAAAAGTTCTGAGGCCGTCATACCTACTCCTTTATCTTCTATGCTCAACACGTCATCATACAATCTAATACCAATAGGTGAAGTTTTCTCAGAGTATTTCATCGCATTGCTTATGATATTGTCTATCATCTGTTCAAAGCCTATTTTATCTGCGATTACAAGATAGGACTTAACTGACACTTCAAAATCATTGCGTCCTTGCTCTTTGAAAAAAGCCACCCGCTCTTCTATGGTCTCCTTGATGTCAAATGTTTCTTTTTCGATTTCATGTATCTCTTTACTTAAGGTATAGACCAGTTCATCATAGAGCCTTTTAAGTCGTAAAGAGGCATCTTCTATACGTTCTAGTCGTTTCAAAGACTTTTCATCTTCCATATTTTTTTTAAGCATTGTCGTATTGGCTTTGATAGTTGAAAGAGGAATGTTAAGTTCATGTATGATTTCGTTGGTAAGTGTTGTCAGTCTGTTTTCCATTTTTTTTGAAGGAGCAAAGATAAGTGCAGTCAACACATATCCCCAGCCTATAGCCACCAACAATACCAAAACCCCTGCTACAAATACATTGAACGTACTTAGATGCCATATTTCTACAAAACGGTAGATGCTTAAAAGCAAAGTAAACATCGTTACAAAATAGATAATGCCTGCGAGTAAAAGCTCTTTACGCATCAAAACTCATCTTGTACCCTACCCCACGGATATTTTTAATCTGTGTAGGAAAATACTTTTTAAGTTGTGTAACATAGACTCGCAAGGCTCCATCACTTGCTTCTTCAGCACTGCTCCATAGACGTTCTTTTATCTGCTCTATGGAAACTACTTTTCCTTGACCTTGAAGCAA
>Ga0256840_1004441_pt1 | contig 10517 bp, 10 predicted proteins | sample 355202metaG_FD_185969 | JGI IMG/M metagenome (GOLD analysis project Ga0256840, IMG submission 185969) | Hydrothermal vent microbial communities from Mid Atlantic Ridge, Atlantic Ocean - 355-202 | ecosystem: Environmental > Aquatic > Marine > Hydrothermal vents | place: Atlantic Ocean: Mid...
AATGCTCACGTTACGGCGTGGGCTTAGTTTATTTGTGCATTGGGTATACCAGTACCTCAACTACGGTAAGCTACAGTTCCACGCTTATTTTTTTGTATAAACTTTTCTGTTTGGAGCTGGTAGAAATAATAAATTGTTAAAAAAATGAAACGATTAATTTTACCTATTTTACTACTTTTCTTTATTGCTTGTAGTAACGATGAAACACCTACTGAAAACGAAAACACTTGTTTATGCAGTAATGAAACCGAATATGTTTGTTGGAAATTAAACGATGTAAATCAATCAGCTAATCCTGTTGGTAAAGTAGTAAGTGATGCTTTGTTAAGTCAAGGCTACATTAATTTTGGAGATAGTGGAAGTACTAATTTCTACTTTGAATATGAAGATTTCCCTACTCCTTTACAGTTAAATACTTTATATCAAATTAACCCCTCTACCTCTTCTGATTATGATATTGTTTTTGACGGAACAAGCGATATAGATACTTTGTTTACTTCTGCATCTATTAAGTTTACTGAAAACACCTCTACATATATAAAAGGGGAGTTTTCTGCTTGGAATGCTATCACTCGAAACGAATTAACTGGGGAAAATCATCCTATTGATTTAACCATTGAAAACGGATGTTTTAAACTTTTGAAATAATGGATTTACCTTTAATAGTATTAAACAGATTAAATGATTTTTCTGAAACAGAAAAAAAGGCTTATTTTGATGAATACAAAAGAAAAAAGAAATCTGTTTTTGTAGCTTATTTATGTTTAATTCCTTTGGGTTGGCACTATGCTTATTTAAAAAAATGGGGATTACAAGCACTTTGTATCGTTTCTCTTTGGGGTTTTTTAATTTGGTGGATTATTGATTGGTTTAGAGTTCCGCATTTAGTAAGTAATTTTAACAAAGATTTGTCTATTGAAATTCTTAATAATTTTTCTTGGGTCTCCAAAAAGAAAGAAGAAGTAAATAACTTTTCTACAGAGAGAAAAAAATCAAATATATCATTAAATGATTACTACAAAATGAAGAATTAATTTATTGGTTTTTGACCTGATAAATATTTATAATTAACTGTTCTTTTTGAGCAGTTTTTTTTTGTTTTAAAACTTAAATCCGCATTTTGAGAGCTTTTTTCAACTTTTTTGATTGAAATTTTTAAAAATATTTACTCTTAAAAAAAGTTGCTAAAAAAATAATTTAGAAAAGTTATCAACACCATAAAATAATTTTTTCTATATACAAAAATGCTATTTATTAACAATTTTTATGCTTTCCAAGTTGATGTCTTTCTTTGTTGGCTTGTGGGGTTTAAAAAAAGTACTCAAATTGCACTATATAACAAATTAAGAAAAGTTCTTAATATTTAATTAAAAAAAAATGTCATTATGTTATCAAATGGTAGAGGCTTACACAACAGAGGATATTTGTATGTAAAAGCAGAAAACAGTGAATTATTAAAATTATTACATTCTTATAGTTGGATTGTAGATAATGATATAACTGGGTTGAATTTCAAACTAAACAAAGACGGTTATTTTGTTAATGAACGCATAAACAATTGTGAGATAAAAATTGAAGAAAGAGAATTTAAAGGGTTTAAAGGTCTTGCAATTCTGATTATTGACCATTATAAAAAAGAGATTGTTACATCAAAATATATAAAAGGTATTTTTTCTTGCAATAATGATAAAAAAGGGATGTATGATGTTGAATTTACTTTAAGAGGTTTGGACTATACTATTCCCTATGATAGTCTTTATGGTTACTTTAGTGTAGGATTTAATATATCATATTTACCTACTCAGCATAAAAAGAAAGAGAATTTTGGATTCAACTTTATGTTAAATAGTGATGAAGAACATAAAATTTCTAATATTTATTTTGGTTTAGACGGCTATAATTATGATGATTCAGAAGAATTTTTGAAAAGCAAAGAGCATAGAAGAAATATTAAAAGTAAACTTAAAATAAAACATTCTGATATATGGGACGAAAAACTAAACTTTAAGAAGTCTCCTTATCTGAAAACATTTAATAACCTTAAAACTAAAAAAATATGAGTATGTATAATTTTGACTATTTAAGTCCAACCTACAAGATTAATTCCGACGGATTTAAAATAACACACACAATATCTAACTTAACGGAAAATCAACTTGGGGTAACATTTCTGTTTGATAAAAAAGCAGGTAGATATGTAAGCAGTAGATTAAAAGGAATTGAACTAGAACTTTCTGAAATGCCTTATAAAGACAAAAAGGTTTTAAGATTGTTAATTTATGATTTTCAAAGTGAAGAAGTATTTATTTCGGAGTTTATGAAAAGAGAAATTCAGAGAAATGGTATTGTAGAACATCGTAAAATTACTAGTATTAACAATTTGATATACTTTAAAGGTAATAATGAATATGAAAGACCTTACGCACCATTTGGAACATATAAGAAATGGCGAAAAAAGAATGTTTATTTACACGCTATAAACAAAGAAACTTTAGTATTAGGAATTGAAAAAGGGTTTAATTTTGGAGACCTAAAAGCAAAAGATAAAATCTTAAATGTTATCAATTTTAGGAAAAAGTATAATTTTATGTGGTTAGATAAAATTGCTAATTCTTCCAGTCCATATTTAAATCTGTTTGGATAGAAATTTACCATTTTTAAGTGGTTTTAAGATGAGTTTAAGGCAGATTTAGGTAAAATATTATCTAGGTTGCTTTAAGTTCATTTTTGATTAATAAAATAATTTTCTATAGAATGTTGAGTTTGTTAATAATTTTTGTAATTTTCAAGCCTTAATTTTAAGTATGAAAAAGACCAATTACATTATTAATGAACTTATAGACCAATACACTATTGAAGATGGAAATAGACCTTGGATAATAGGCTTTAGTGGAGGAAAAGATTCTACAGTAATGCTTATGCTTGTTTGGTTAAGTTTATTGAAAGTGAAAAATGAAATAGATGAAAAGTATTTAAGAAGAGAAGTATGGGTTGTGTGCAATGATACTTTGGTAGAGAATCCTGTAGTAACAAATTATGTTAATAATGTTTTACGAAAAATAGAAATATCTGCTATTAAACATAATTTACCAGTAAAAGTTAAACAAACAATACCTAGATTAGAAGATTCTTTTTGGTTAAATATGATTGGAAAAGGATACCCAGCACCTAACAATGCCTTTAGATGGTGTACGGAAAGATTAAAAATAAAACCTACAGCAAGATTTGTTGAAGAAATAACAAAAGGAGATAAAAAGCAAGAAGCAATTATTTTAGTCGGTACACGAAAAACGGAAAGTACTACTAGGGCAAAATCAATAAAAAAACACGAGATAAAAGGCAAAAGATTAACTAAACATCCTTTACAAAAAAGTGTTTTTGTTTATTCTCCAATTAAAGAATTAAAATTAGAAGAAATTTGGTATATAATTAACACTTTTAAATCTCCTTGGGGAGCAGATAATAAAGAGTTATTTGATATGTATGCTGATGCTAGTGCAGATGATTACGAATGCCCTACTATGGTTTCTAATAAAGAGCATAAATCTTGCGGACAAAGCAGATTTGGTTGTTGGACTTGTACTGTTGTAAAAAAAGACAAATCTATTTCTGCACAGATTGACAATGGGAAAACGTGGCTAACACCATTAAGAGATTTAAGAAATTGGATACAAGAAGAAAGAAACAATCCAAAGAATAGGTCAGATTATAGAAGAAATGGAACTTTAGCAGCAATACCTAAAGGAGGTTATGTTTTGTTAAAGCATAGAGCAGAAATATTAGAAAAGATTTTTGAAGCTCAAAAAGAGATAAATGATAAAGGTATTGAAATTGAATTAATTACTAATCAAGAATTAATTGCAATACAAGTAACTTGGTATCGAGATTTGTTTTTTGACTATAAAGTTTCTGATATTTACAATAAAGTATTTAATAAAAACCTTGATATGAAACAACACAATGATTTAATCAGAAAAGAAGAGCAAATTTTATTATCCGCTTGTGAAGAGGATAAAAAACAATTTAACCTTATTCAAGATTTATTAAAACTCGAAAAAGCTAAAACAATAATGATGAAAAGAAGAGGTCTAATAGATGATATTGAGAGAAGATACAAACAATTTATTACTGCATAATGATAATTAAATCAATAGAATTAAATAATTTCAGAATTTATAAGGGTAGAAATCTTATAGATTTATCTGTTACAGAAGATGAAAACATCATTATTGTCAGTGGTAAAAACGGTTTTGGTAAAACTACTTTTTTAATGTCTTTAGTTTGGTGTTTGTACGGACGACAAATGAGCGATGTTGATGATATTTATAAAAAAGAAATAGAAAGTAATGGTAATTATAGACAATACATTAAAAACAGTCTAAATTATAAAGCAGAATTTGAAGGAGAAACAAAGTTTTCTGTTTCTGTAACATTTTCTAATATTACTACTATTCCTGATGTTACTTGTAAAGAGTTAAAGATTACTAGAACATATTATACAAAAGGAAATAGAGAAGAAGATTTAGAAGTGTTAATTGACAATTATGAAAGTGAATTAGTTAAAGATATTGGAGCAGAACATTTTATTAGAGATTTTATAATGCCCAAAGAAATAGCAAAATTTTTCTTTTTTGATGCTGAAAAAATAGTTTCTCTAGCTGAAATACATACAGCCGAACAAAGACAAAGATTAAGCCGAGCATATTCTGAAGTTTTAGGGATAAAGCAATATCAAAATTTAAAAGATGACTTGGAACAATATCTTGATAAATTAAAATCTGAAACTGCTAATACTAAAGAAAAAGCAGAATTAAAAAGATTAAAAACAGATACTGAAATTGCTAATGATAGAATAAATGAAGTAAATGAAGAAATCAAAGACTTAGAAGAAGAAGCATCAGGCATAAAATTTGAAACTAATAAACTACAAGAAAAATTAATTCGTCAAGGAAGTGTAATAACTGTAGAACAGTTAAATGAATTAAAAGAACGAAAAGAAGAGCTTGAAAAACAAGTTTCAATTTTAAATATTGAGTTAAAAAAACATTATGAAATAATACCCTTTGCTATTGCAGGAAATTTGGTAACTGATATTTTAGAACAAGTTATATTAGAAAGAGATATAATAAGTCAAAAATATAATGAAGACAGAATAGAACAGGTTTCTGATAAAATAATAAATGACTTAATTAAAATACCCATTCCAGAAAATATTGTTATTAATTACAAAGTACAAGAATATTACATCTCTAATATAAAAGAGTTAATTACAAAACATTTAGGAAGTGATGTGAAAGATAATAATTCTCTTAATCAAGGAGAGGTTATTCATAACCTATCTGAAACTGAAAAAGCAGAGTTAAATCAATTTATTAATAATATTAAACTTTCCTTTAAAGAAACATTTAACCGTATTAACTCAGATTTTGTACGCTCTAAGAATGAATTATATAGCATTAACAAAAAGATTAAGTTAGCAGAAGAAAAGTCAGAAAACCCACTTGTAAAAGCTGATAGGGAAAAGAAAAAGATTTTAGAAAAAGATTATGAAGAAATAAACAGAAGAATTGGAGTTTTAGAACGAGAAATTGAAGATAATTCAAATTTAAAAATACAAGCAAAAAAAGAGATTAAAAGAATTTCTGATAAATTAAAAGTTTCTAAAGACAAACAAAAAATAAGCGATGAAGTAGAAAGGTCAATCAAATATTTAAGAAAATTTATTGTTGATTTTAAAATTGAAAAGAAAAACTCTTTATCTAAAAGAATAAAAGGCGGATTGGATATATTGCTACATAAAAAGGATTTCATAAAAGATGTTAATGTAGAAATAATCGGAGACGATATAGAAATCAATCTAATAGATGCTAGAGGAAATGATATTAATAAGGACTCTTTATCGAAAGGGGAACAACAAATGTATGCGACTGCACTGTTAAAAGGTTTAGTTGATGAATCTAATATTGATTTTCCAGTATTTATAGATTCTCCAATGCAAAAATTTGATATTGACCACTCCAAAAGTATTGTTAAGCACTTTTATCCTAAAGTATCAAATCAAGTAATCATCTTTCCTTTGTTAAAAAAGGAGATGACAGAAGATGAATTTACGACTTTATTACCTAGTATAAGTAAAACATTTTTAATAAAAAATATAGACAACGAACAATCTTCTTTTGTTTTTGTAGAAAACAAGGAGGATTTATTTAATGTTTTTGAAAAAGAATTCCAAAATGCAATTTAATTTAAGCACATCACCTAAAAATGAATCTTTAGTTAAATCCTTAACTCAAAGAATAGGTTTAGGCACAGAAAACCATATTTCAAGAATAGCTCTCGCGTATTCTTTAAGCAAAGGTTACACTTTAGATTTAGAAAAAGATTTACAGGCTTTTGGTGGAAAAGAATACAAAGACCATACTTTGTTTGGTAGCTATAAAAATTATTACATAGCTTTAATTTGTCAAAGGTATCAAATACATAGAGATGATTCTAACATCAGAAAGTATATGAAAATGCACATTGATAAAGGGTTGGAATTAATTAATACTTTTTTTGAGGAGAATAAAAACTTTTCAGGAATAGAATTTTTGTTAGACAATATCGAAGTAGGTATCGACTCAATGAACGATTCTGAAAATTCATTCGAGTTTACAAAGAATAATAATTTATCTTTATTAGATAAAGAATGTTATGTAAAACCTATTAAAATATTGGTTGGAGATGTTAAGAAAAAAGAAATATTCTTTACTCCTAATAACACAAAATTATATGGGAATTGCCATATAGCAGTAGCAGGACAATCTGGAGCAGGAAAATCGTATTTTTCAAGAAAAATTTTAGAACGAATTGTTGAGCAATCAAAGGGTAAAGTTAATTTTTTATATCTTGATTTTAAAGGTATGACAGAAAGTGATAAAACAAGTTCAGATTTTAAAAGTTTCTTTAAAACTACTGGTGCAAAATTAATAGATACACCACAAGATTCCTTTCCTGTAAATCCACTATCTTTTATTGATAATGTAAATGAAAAAAATAAAATTGTAGGTATAGGTCGTTTTGTAGATATTATTACCAAATATGCTAATCTAGGAAATGTACAAAAGCAAAATCTAAAAGACGCTATAATTGATGCTTTTGAGGGACGAAAAGACGGGTCTTATCCAACCTTAAAAGAAGTTTTAGAGAATGTTTATGAAATTGCTGGAGATAAGCCTACATCTTTAACACAGATTTTAATCGGATTAACTGAAATTGATTTATTTGACAATGCTAAATATGGTGACTTTATTAATGAAAATTATTATTTAAGCCTATCGGGTGATTTAAGTAAAGAAGTTCGATTTACAGCTACATTTTTAGTTATTTATTATTTGTATAATACATTTATGAATATGAATAAAATGCCTATTGAAGACGATTATAGTGGTTTACGTTATGTTTTATTAATTGATGAGGCTCATAATGTGTTTAAAGAAAAAAAATCACAAGAAATATTAGAAAAATTACTTAGAGAAATACGCTCACAAGGAGTTGCAGTAATGTTAGTTTCGCAGGGTATTGAAGAATTTAATCAGCCTACATTTGATTTTTCTTCTATGTGTCAAACAGCCTTTTTGATGCAAATTAAAGACGGTAATAATTGGAAGTCTATTAGTAAATTTTTAGGTGCTGGAGAAAAGCAAAAAACTAAAATTAATCGGTCAATGAATGATATTGTACCTCGTCAATCTATATCTAATATTCAGGAATTTGAATTTGGAGAAATTTTTAATACAAAGTAACTATGGGTAATTTAAATAAATTTTCGTTAAGAGAGTTATTACAAATTGTAATACCAGGTGTTTATTTTATTTCACTTATAAAACCAATTGTATCTAAAATAGGAATGCCTATTCAAAATTATTCTGAAAATGTAAATTTAGTATTAAGCTTTTTACTTTCATTGATAGTTGGGATGATAATATACGCTATTGATATTCCAAAAAAAATATGGTTTTTCAATAATAATTTACCTACAAAACTTATAGAAAGAAACAAAGATTTAGGTAAAAATATACATAATAAATATTTTGATTTTTATGATAATAATATTAGTGATAAGCAAAAAGGAATTACTGAAAAATATACAAGTATTTTTCATTTTAGTGTAAATATTTCTGTCGTATCTTTTGTATTGTCAATTATATATGTATTTGCTTACTGTGGTGATTTTTCTCATAGTTACGGTGTGATTACATTAATTATTTTAATTTTAAGTATTGTATTAAGTCAACGAATATTTTTTGGAAAAAGAAAAATAAAATATATGTTTACAAGACAATATGAAAAATTTATTAATTCTCTAAATAAGTAAAAAAAATTATTTTAGAATAATGACATAGGCGACCTCAAAAGGTCGCTTTTTTTATGCAAAAACATAAAGTTATTAACAGCTCTATTGTAAACTAAATTTCCTTAACAAAACTTTAACACAATTCTCGAAAAAAAAGTAAGACAAACTGCTATTAGTATAGTAGAGAACCGAGTGTAAATTTTTAAAAGAAATAATTATGACAAAAAAAGAAGTAAGAAAGTTAAAAGCATTTACCATTAACAGATTAAAAAGAATGGAGAAAATGATTAAAGAAGAACAAAAAAAAGATTGGCTAACAGTCCAAGAATTAGTAAAAGAATACAATATAAGCCGAAAGACCTTTGACCGTTTGCGCGTAAAAGGCTTAAAAGTATCTCAACCCAAAAGAAATGGAAAAATATTAGTTAATAGAAATGAATTTGAAACCTTTTTAAACCAGTAGAAATGATAGATAAAATAAGATTAATAGTAGAAGATGCCAATGTACCAGAAAATATGAATGGACTATTTACTTTCTATAAAGGGAAAAACAAAAAAAATGAAGTAAAAATTTACAAATGTTTTTTAGAATTTGAAGAACATAGCGAAATAAATAATATACTTGTTGAAGATTTAGAAGATGAAGAACAAGAGAGTGTTTTAAAACAATATCGCATAAACTTAACTTGGTTTGAAAATAAAAAATTAGGCAAAACAAGGCTAAGAATAGACGGCAATTTAAGAAAATGGTACTATGGTATAAATAGTAGCAGAGACTTATCTAAAAAAGCCTTTATAGATTGTATTAAGATATTAGCAGAAAAAATTGAAATGGAGGAAAATAAGCTTTGGAATGCTAAAGTAACAAAACTAGAAACAGGAGTTACTTTAAAACTAAAGAAAAAACATCGAGGAATTGTAAACTGTATTTTTGATTACAAGGCTTTTCATAAAAATACTTTTGGAGAAACAGGAGTAGAATTTAAAAGCGAAAATTATGATGTTATTTTCTATGACCACTTACGAAGAGTTTACAATCAAAAAGAAAAATTGGAAAGAACATACAAAAAATTAGCTAAAAACAATTTTCTTTTTAGATACGAAATACAAAGCCATAAAGTAAGTGGAACAGATATGTTCAAAGGGAAATTAGACACTTTGTTGAGGTTAAAAAGTAATTGGAAATACATAGGAGAAAACTTACTTAAAACCCTTAATACAGTAACTTTTGTAAATATCGTTTCTCCTGAAATTTATTCAGGAATTAAAGGAGGAACAAAGAAACAAATGTCTAAATACTTAATCTACAAAGGAATTAAAAGCATTGGTATAGAAAATTTCAGAATACTTGTTGAACAGATGAACCCTAAAAAAAGGTCAAAATATAAAAAAGATTTTTTAAACCTATATGAGCAATTTTTGGATATAGAAAAGGAAAATTATGAGGTCATATTTACCCAAAAGGTTACTGGTAAGATACAATCGCTTAACTGATTTTTATTTATTATAATAATAAGAGTAAGACATACCCTAATTAAAGAAACCTGTATATGTAATTAATAAACCTACTTGTATAATGTAATGAATAAGTAAAAGATAAATAAAATAAGTGTAATGTATAAGTCTAAACAAGTAATTTAACCTAATGAAGAAGTAAACCTTTGTAGTTTGATACCTTGTAATCTTGAATACTTAAAAGGTAAAATGTTATTAGGAGCGAAATTTGCTTTTTTGTGCAGGATTTGAGAAAATTGAAAGTGTCGAAACAGGATTGTATCGGCATTTCTTTTTTAAGATTAATTTCAGCTTTGTTTCTTGCCTTTTCTCATTCTTTTAATAAAAGTATTCTCTCACGAAAAAAGAATTGATTTTACTTCCTTTAAATTGAGTAAAAAAATAAATATGTATTTTGTTTGGTAAATAAAATATTTGGATTATCTTTGCTGTCCTTAACTGGGAATAGTACAGAAAAATAACCCTTTCTAAACCCCTTTTGAGTTGTGATTTTGAAATGAGTGTATTAAAGATATAGGACTAAGAGTTAATGATGCTCTTCCGTCCAGACCGCAAAAGCACTCATTATGGGTGCTTTTTTTTATGTCCTATTCTTATATAAATTACCTGTTTGCTTAACCTCTTTCTTTGTTTTGTTGGGCTTGTTAAAATTCTATTATTTAGTCAT
>Ga0256840_1004442_pt1 | contig 10517 bp, 14 predicted proteins | sample 355202metaG_FD_185969 | JGI IMG/M metagenome (GOLD analysis project Ga0256840, IMG submission 185969) | Hydrothermal vent microbial communities from Mid Atlantic Ridge, Atlantic Ocean - 355-202 | ecosystem: Environmental > Aquatic > Marine > Hydrothermal vents | place: Atlantic Ocean: Mid...
CTATATTTATTTCTTCTCTTGCGTTCTCTGAAATGTTATAAGTTACTCTCATTTGAATCTCTTTTTTTAACTCTTATAGCAATTTCTGTTCTTAATTTAATGTTTGTTATTTGTTGGCAATAGTAGAGCAGATAAAAGGTATAGTAGTAGTTGCTATTTTTGCTTTTGTGAGCTCATACATTGTACTTTTTATCATCAACAAACTTATTCCTTTTAGAGCTGCAGATGATGTACAAGTTGAAGGTTTAGATGTAAACGAAGTAGGTGTTGAAGCATATCCTGAATTCAAACGAGCTATTTAGTCTACTTAACACTTTTGTAACAGATATTTTGATAATATCTGTTTATGATAAGGCACTCTAACTCTTTTATTTTTTCTATATTTATTCATATTGTTATATTTATAGGTATATTTCTTTCATATAAACAAGTTATGGCAGGCTTACATGTAGAAAAGAAAGCCCCTTTATTATGTATTAAGCTTTCAAGTGTTTCCCCTCAACCAGTGCATAAACAAGAAAAAACCCCCATAAAAAAGAAAGTTAAAAAGAGAAAAGTCAAAAAATTAAAAACAAAGAAAATAGATTGCACTAAAGAAGTTGCAGTAGCAAATGTAATTATTAGGGATGAAATAGTTATCTTAAAAGATGAACCTCTAGTTGAGAAAAATCTTAGTGAAAATAATGTTAAAACTGATGAAAAGAAGATTAAAGAAGTAGAATCAAAACCTGTAAAAGTTGTAAAAGCTAAAATTGCTCCTGAAAAAGAGTATATAGATGAAAATATTGCAAAAATAGTAGCATTACTCCAAGAAAACTTGCACTATCCACGACGAGCAAGGAAAAGAGGCATTCAAGGAGAAGTATTAGTTCGCTTTACTCTTTCTGTCGAGGCTCATATATCTAAGATTAAAGTCCTCTCCTCAAATAGTGAGATTTTAAGTAGAGGAGCAGTGCAAACTATAAAAAATATCGATAAAAAGCTTCCAAAACCAAAACAAAATATTACATTTAATGTTCCCATCGCATATACATTGAACTAATAGGTGTGAAAACTAAAAGTTTTATAACTATAAATAAAAGTAATTATACAAAAGTACCATTTTATAAGTTTTTATGATACAATATTCATGATAGAAAATTTAATATCGAAGGATTTATTATGGGTATGTTACTTATTTCACTGGCGTCAGCTTTAGTTTTTGGGTTAGTTGTATTTTTTATTTGTGAAGAGAAGTCATTAACGAATGCAAACTTTTCAGATATGAAAGGTCTTTTTACGGAAGAGTTAAAGCTTTCGGAATGTGTTGGAGAATTTCATACTATTCGTTATATGTTTGCCTATGTTGTTGTTCTTTTCTTTTTTGACTTGATTATCGCACAGATGGTATTTATACCAAATGGGTTTGGAATGGCAGAAATTATGGCCTATGTGTTTATGCCATCTTTAGTAGGATCTTGGCTTATTTTATTAATTAAGTGGACATATCAGCCTGTAATTAAAGTTATCTCATCATTTATGTATGGTGCAGGCTATATTGGGGCAGCTGTATTTGCATTTGCTTTTACATATATTACATCAGTAGCATCATAAAAACTTTTAAATAGCAGATATTTATATAAATATCTGCTCTCTTCTACATAAAAGTTAATTAGACTTTTTTTTCTCCACAAACATACGACAAGGTACTCCACTACTTTGAAAAACAACCATAGATGGGATGATATGTGATTTAAAACCATATGACTTGCATCCATGAGGTTTTTGTGGCTCCCATGTAACAAAATAGTATTGACATCTTCTACAATTGATTCTTTTCACATACTGACCTTTTTTTAAGTGTAAAATATTAGCATATTAGATACAATTATCAAATAAAATTTTAACAAAGAGAGCCTTATGGACAAGATATTACTAATGTTTCAACTACAAAATCAACTTAACTGTGCGACAAATGGCGATGACTGGACTAAGGGTGTAACAAAAAATGGAAAAACCATAAACTGGAGACGCTGTATCTACATGGAATGTGCAGAGATGATAGATAGCTTTTCATGGAAACACTGGAAAGCTATAGATGCTCAGCCTGATTGGGATAACCACCAGATAGAAGTTATTGATGTTTGGCACTTTATCATGAGTTTAGCTATTGAGAACTATAGCCAAACACTTAGAGGTGGTGTTGATGATGTAGCTATTAGTGTATCTGAACTAGAGTCGTTTTCTAAGATAGACATACAAGAGGAAAACTTTTCTGCTCAAGATGATGTAATAGCAAAGGTTGAAAACCTTATTCGTCTCTCTATCTCACAAGATGATTTGGAGTTAGAGCAGTTGATCTGTGAGTTTTTTGACCTTGTAGTTATGAGTGGTCTTAATTTAGAGTCTTTGTATAGACTCTATGTAGGTAAAAATATCTTAAACCAGTTTCGTCAAGATAATGGTTACAAAGATGGGACTTACATAAAAGTTTGGGCAGGAGAAGAGGATAATGTTGTGATGAAACGTATCTGGGAAGAAAATGCTGACATTAAACCTGATAGTTTATATAAAGAGTTAGTCAAGTCTTATGCCTCACTTACTAAAAGTTAAGAATCTCTCTTTTGGGTACACAAAAGAGAACTTACTTTTAAAAAATTTCTCTTTAGAGCTTAAAAGAGGGGAGATAAAGGCTGTGGTTGGTGAGAGTGGTGCTGGAAAGAGTACACTTTTTGAACTCATATTAAAAACACTCAAGCCTTTAGATGGAACTATTGAAGTGGCATCGTGTTCACAAGTTTTTCAAGACCCTTATAGCTCTTTTCATCCAAGCTATTCTCTGCTAAATCAAATACAGGATGTCGCGCCTTTAGACGAACTGCAAAAGTATTTAAAACTAATTGACTTAGATTATAACTTACTTTTAAAGCTTCCACATGAACTCTCAGGTGGACAACTTCAACGTGCTTCCATTTTAAGAGCGATACTTATGAAACCAGATATATTATTACTTGATGAACCTACATCAGCTTTAGATAATGTGATACAACTTGAAGTGATGAAAATGCTCATGAATCATTTAGATTCTATTGCTATGTTGCTTATAACACACGACATAGAATTAGCACAGTGGTGTGCAGACGAGATTATTACGATTTAAAAATATTACTTATGAGGTAAAATCCACCGCCTGCCATAAGAACTGTACCAAAAAGATTGAGTGCCATATTACTCAGTGCTAAAACGATACTACCACTCTCTATAAGCCAGAATGTCTCCATGGCAAAGGTAGAGTAAGTTGTAAGTGCTCCAAGCACACCTGTTGTAAGAAACGATTTCATATGTACAGAAAAAACATTTGTATACATGAAGTAGGCAAATAAGCATCCCATAACAAAACTACCAATAAGGTTTACTCCAAGTGTTCCAAATGGAAGAACATGAGGTACTTTATGCGAAATAAATCCGTTTAAGTAAACACGTAATACAGCACCTATAAAACCACCGCTACCTATTACTAATATTGATTGCCAACTCATCATCATATACCTTTTGCATTTTTACTCGTAAGTCTTTTAACCAGTTTGGATTACTTCTATCGGCGACAAAGGGTTTCATAAAAACAACAGTAATGTTTTTTGCAGAGTAATGAAATCTTTTGATATCGTAACAGCTCAAAGTATTGACTAAAACAACTGGTTGTACTTTAAGCTGATACTTGTCAGCAACAAACTTCGCACCTGATTTAAACGGTAATATACGACCGTTTTTTGTTCTAGTTCCTTCAGGAAACATTGCAATAATACGTTTCTTATTTACTCTATCTTTGACAGCTCGTAGCAGTTTTACAAGAGATGTTTTACTTTCTCTTTCTATCTCTATATCTTCGGGTAGACTCATAGCAAGACCAAAAAATGGAACTTTAAAAAGGGCTTTCTTGGCTACCCAGGTTAAATCCTTTTTTGTACTAGTTTCTAGTACTCCTACATCTATATCACTCTGATGGTTGATAAGAAGCATCTGTGTGTCTGGATCTTCTGTACCTTTAACTGTAGTAGAGTAGAAGGTAAAGTATCGTGCGAACCAGTTAGAGATTTTTCTAGGATAAGGACGAGGAAGTAGTGGAAACAGTATTATAGATAAAGCAATAGCTATAAATATGATTATAGTAGCATATAGCCAACTAATATGTGCAAATATCTTCATTCTTGACCCATCCTATTTTTTCATTTTTTAGTTTTACTTTTGCAAAACCATCTACACTTCCTTCTTTTAAAAGTTTATACCGTGTAGGTGTAGTTTCAAATATTGTTCCATTATTAACAGGTAAAAGCCGTATCTGTGCACCTTGTTTAATACAAATTTCTTGTTCTGGTATAGCGATATAAGCTATGTAGATAAGAGGAATCATAAGAAGGATTAAATAGACATACTTTCTTCTCCATAGTATAAAAATAAAAGCTATAAATGCAACTACACCTGCAATCTGCATCTTTAGTCTCTCTTTGGACTGATCTTTAGGTTTGAGATCACTCTGTGTTGTTACACTATCATCTTCAACAATTATAGGTATGATAATGTTTACATATTTATTTTTTAAAAGATTAAAGTAAGAAAAAGAAAAATTCTCTATTTTTTTATCAATTACTAAAAAGTAAGTTATTTTTGAATCAAGATATGATTCGTAGACGGACTCAATACCTTGTTTAAAGACATTTTCAAAATTCATAGCTTGTATATCAGAGTTTTGAGCACTTGCAACTAAGACAATGATGTTATGCTTATTATCAAATACTGTTGTTTTGTACTCTATAAGTTCAAAATTGTTTGCAATGACTTTTGAAAAATTCTTTTTTGGGTTAAGTGTGACAACATTAAGTTTTTTACCTAAAATATAGCTTGAATTATACTCTTGTGAGGCAATAAGTGTCGCATTTACATCAGGAAGTTGTGCCCATCTCTGAGTACTTAATAGATAAAAAGTATCATAAAAATACTTTCCTTTTTTGACTCTGTCTGGAGTATCATTGAGTATTTCAAGACCACTTAAATTTGAAAACTCATAATGTATATCCTCAAAATCTCTAACAGTAGAAAGAGCCTTAAGTGTTATGGGAAAGATTTCCCCTTTTATTACTCTCTGTGGTACATTCTCATAACTAAGGTAGATAACTTTGTTCGCACTTAGTGATGATAAAAATAAAAAAGAGAGTAATAAAAGTTTTATCACGATGCTAGAAATCCTTCAAGCATTTTTACACCATCATCACTACCAAGTATAGATTCCATAGCACGTTCAGGGTGAGGCATAAGACCAAATACATTTTTGTTTTTGTTGCAGATACCAGCGATAGAACTTACACTTCCATTAGGGTTTTGAATATTTCCCTCTTTGTCCGTATATCTAAGTAAAATTTGATTGTTAGCTTCTAAGTCTGCTAAACCTACTTCATCTATAAAGTAGTTGCCATCATGATGTGCGATAGGGATATTTACAATGTCACCACTGTCTAGCTTTTCTAAGAAAATGTTGTCGTTGTTTTCAACTTTTAAAGTATGGTGCTTTGAGATAAAATGAAGACCATCGTTGCGTTTAAGAGCACCTGGGAGTAGACCTGCCTCTGTTAAAACTTGAAAACCATTACAGATACCAAGAACTTTCCCACCTTTGTTTGCATATGCTGTTACTGCTTTCATAACTGGAGAGAACTTAGCAATAGCACCTGAACGAAGATAATCACCATAAGAAAAACCACCTGCAACAACAAGTAAGTTCGTATCAGAAGGAATAGACTCAGCTTTATGCCAAACTATCTCAGTAGTAGCACCTAGTTGCTCAAACGCATGTTGTGTATCATACTCACAGTTAGTCCCAGGAAATTGTAAAATTGTAACTTTCATTAGATAAGCTCTATCTTGTAATCTTCGATGACTGTATTTGCTAAAATTTCTTCACACATTTTAGTTACTTCGGCCATAGCTTTAGTCTTGTCAGTTTCACTAAGTTGTAAAACTATCTGCTTACCAACGCGAACATCGCTAACACCTTCAAAGTGTAAAGAGTCAAGTGCATGATGCACTGCTTTTCCTTGAGAATCTAAAACACCTGCTTTTAAAGATACATTTACTATTGCTGTCATTACTATTTTCCTAAAATTCTATTTAATACTTGCTCATAAGCTACTGTAAGCCCACCTAAACCTTGACGAAATCTATCTTTATCCATCTTCTCACCAGACTCTATATCCCAAAAACGACAGTTGTCAGGACTGATTTCGTCTATTAAGATGATATTGCCATTACTATCTTTTCCAAACTCAAGTTTAAAGTCAACAAGATTAAGACCTTTTTCTTTAAAGTAAGGTTTTAAGATGTCATTTATTTGACGAGCCATACGACGGAGTTTATCTAACTCGTCTTGGTGATCTACTAGCTCTAATATAAGAGCATGTTGGTCATTGAGTTTTGGATCACCTAAGTCGTCATCTTTATAATCAAACTCAACAAGTGTAAATGGAAGAACTTTACCATCTTCTATACCAAGGTTACGAGTAAGTGAGCCAGTGGCAATATTGCGAACAATCACTTCAATGAGAATTACATCTACTTTTGTATGGAGCATATGGTTGTCATCAAGCATCTCTACAAAGTGAGTAGGAATACCATTAGCTTCAAGGAGTTTAAACAGTTCAGTACTTATCTTGTTGTTAAGGGCACCTTTTCCAACTTCACTAGATTTTTTTTCACCATTAAACGCAGTAAGGTCGTCCTTAAACTCTGAAATGACTAAATTAGCATCATCTGTAAGGTATAGTCGTTTCGCCTTACCTTCATAGAGTAACTCTCTTTTTTCCATTGTTATTTTCCTTGTGTGATTATTAACGCTTTAAGAATATCAACGCCAGATTTAAGTTGAATATCTTTATTTAACATTTCGGGCGTGATTATATCTTTTTTATCTTGTGTATCTGCTTTTGTATCGCTTGTGTTTGAATCAACTTTTTGAAGTTCTTCTTCAAGGTGTTGTTTTAGGTCAGCCTCTTTTATAGAAAACTCATTCTCATATGTTTTAACTTCACCAGGTAGAACATAAATATCAGGTGTAACACCAACGGCTTGAATAGTTCGACCACTTGGAAGATAGTATCTTGCTATAGTAAGTTTAATGGCCTCATCTTTTGTTATAGGCAAGACAACCTGCACACTTCCTTTACCAAAGGTTTTTTGACCTACTAAAACAGAGCGTTTATGGTCTTGAAGTGCCCCACTAACGATTTCTGATGCACTTGCACTACCACCATTCACGAGAACAACCAAAGGAACTTTTGTGAGAGTTGTTCTTTGGGTTGCTGAGTATGTTTTGTTGTCACTCTCTTTTCTTCCCTTTTGAGAAACAATTTCACCCTCATCTACAAAAATATCAACTAAATCAACTGCTTGATCAAGTAATCCACCAGGATTATTACGCAAGTCTAAAATAATTCCCTTTGTTGTTGCTCTGTGTTTATTGATAGCCTCTGTTACATCTGATGCAACTTTTTTATCAAAACTAGCAACTCTGATGTAAAGTGTGTCATCGTTTATAAGTTTAGTATGAACAGACTCTATAGTGATAATACCACGAACGATATGAACAGCAAGTGGTTTAAGCTCACCTTTGCGAACAATAGCAACATCAATAGGATCACCGACTTTTCCGCGCATAAGGGAAACAGCTTCATCAATTGTCATGCCTATAGTTGACTTCTTATCAATTTTTAAGATGATGTCACCAGACTTTAAACCAGCTTTATCAGCAGGTGTTCCATCAATAGGAGATATGACTGTTAAAGCTCCATTTTTCATACCAACAGTAATTCCAAGTCCACCAAATTCCCCATTTGTTTGTACTTGCAATCGTTTATAATCTTTTTGTGAAAGAAAATTTGAATGCGCATCAAGGTTTTTCATCATGCCATCGAGAGCTTTATCCATAAGTTCTTCTATGGTAATATCATCAACATTATACTGCTCAACAATACTAATTACTTTTGAAAATTTTGCTAATGCTTCTAGTCGAGTAGCTTCTGTTTTTTTAACAGAATTATCTGCTGTGAGAGTAGAAGAAAAAAGTAGACCTATAGAGAGTGCAGTTGTGAGAAATCCTAATGTAATAAATCTTTTGTTTTTCATACATATACCTAATATCTAAAATTTTTTAAAAAGTTATTATACCTTTTCTTATTAAATAGCAGATAAAAGAGTCCACTTAAATTCTAAATTATCTTATTTATATATAATGTCATCTTGATTAAGGAAATAACATTTTGAAAAATATAATACTGATAGGTTTTATGGGAGTGGGTAAGGGTAGTGTAGCCAGGGAAGTTATAAAAAACTCAAAGTACATGGCCATTGACACTGACGACCTCATAGAGTCTATGGAAAATAGAAAAATTAAAACTATTTTTGAGCAAGAGGGTGAGCAATACTTTAGAAAACTAGAGAAAAATCTTGCAAAATGGCTTGAAAAAAGTGTGCAAAATACTCTTATATCTACGGGTGGAGGTTTTTATAAACAAACAAACCTGAAAAATATAGGTATAATTGTATTACTTGATTCTCCTTTTGATGCGATTATTAAGCGTATTCAAGAGCATCCAAATGCAGTCAAAAAATTAAAAAAACGTCCTTTACTTGAAGACTTGAAAAAAGCAAAAGCACTTTATGATGAAAGACGTCCAGAGTATCTGAAATTAGCAGATGTTATAATAGATGTAACAGATAAAGATGTTACGAAATGTTCTGTAGAATTATTAAAAAAGGTAAAAAAACATGTATAAATTATTATTAATTATGTTGCTAGCTACAACTACTTTGTTTGCTGCACAAGTGAAATGGGCAAAAGACTTTAAGAATGGTATTGAGACTGCCAAAAAAGAGAAGAAGCCGGTACTTTTTATTATCTCAAGGGATACTTGTAAGTATTGTATACTTTTAGAAGACACAACTTTTAAGAATGAGCAAGTTGTGGAAGTTTTAAATAAAGACTTTATTGCTATTCGTTCATGGACTAATGAGAACGATTTTATTCCTCAAGACTTAAGACGAGCTACTCCAGGTCTTCCTGGTATATGGTTTTTAAATTCTCAAGGTGAACCTATGTACCGACCTTTGCTCGGGTATGTAGGAGCAGAAAAGTTTTATGGGGCACTAGGTGTAGTAAAAAAAAGTTTTACCACTCAAAATAATAATAAAAATGGAAAATAAAAGATGATATTTGTAAAATCAAACGATAAAAGTTTTCAAGCAGAATTTGAAGAGTTATTAGGGCGTGGAAAGATGGATATGGCACATGTAAGTGTCATCGTTGGAAATATGATAACAGAGATAAAAGAGAAGAAAAATAGTGCACTTAAAGAGCATATAGCAAAGTTTGATAATTGGACTCCTCAAAGTGATGCAGATTTAAAAATATCTACTGAGTCTATGAGTAAAGCATATGAAGAGTTGGAACCAAAACTCAAATCTGCTCTACATTTAGCATACGATAGAATAAAAGTCTATCACGAGAAGCAAAAACCAAAATCATGGTTTGATACTGAGGACAATGGTACTATTTTAGGTCAAAAAGTGACAGCCGTTGATAGTGCAGGGCTTTATATTCCTGGTGGAAAAGCTGCTTACCCATCTTCACTTTTAATGAATGTGATTCCAGCACAAGTTGCAGGTGTAGAAAATATTGTTATCTGTACTCCAACACCAGATAATGAACCAAATGAACTTTTACTTGCTGCATGTCACTTGTGTGGTGTAGACCAAGTTTATAAGGTAGGTGGTGCTTCGGCAATTGCTGCTATGGCTTATGGAACTGAGAATATTCCTAAGGTAGATGTCATAACAGGTCCGGGAAATATATTTGTAGCAACTGCGAAAAAGATGGTCTTTGGTGATGTGAACATCGATATGATAGCAGGACCAAGTGAGATAGGTATTTTAGCAGATGATAGTGCAAATGCGAATCACTTAGCTATAGACTTACTCTCTCAAGCAGAACATGATGAGATGGCAAGTTCTATCCTTATAACACCATCACAAAAACTAGCAGACGCAGTGAAGATAGAGTTAGAAAACTGGTTAGTGAAATTACCACGCCAAGAGATAGCTCGTAAGTCTATCGAAGATCGTGGTGCTATCATAGTTACAGCTGATATGGATGAGGCAATTAAACTGATGAATGACATTGCTCCTGAGCATTTAGAAGTAGCGACAGCTTCACCTTTTGAATTACTTCCATTTATTAAGCATGCAGGAGCTATTTTCTTAGGTCACAACACTCCTGAAGCGATTGGTGATTATGTAGCTGGACCAAACCATACTTTACCAACTGGAGGAACTGCAAAGTTTTATTCTCCTTTAGGGGTTGAAAATTTTATGAAAAAGACATCTATTATCTCTTTTAGTAAACAAGCAATCAATGAGATAGGCGAAGAGTGTGCACTAATCGCAAATACCGAGGGTTTAACGGCACATGAAGAGTCTGTTCGAGTGAGATTAAA
>Ga0256840_1004443_pt1 | contig 10514 bp, 10 predicted proteins | sample 355202metaG_FD_185969 | JGI IMG/M metagenome (GOLD analysis project Ga0256840, IMG submission 185969) | Hydrothermal vent microbial communities from Mid Atlantic Ridge, Atlantic Ocean - 355-202 | ecosystem: Environmental > Aquatic > Marine > Hydrothermal vents | place: Atlantic Ocean: Mid...
TTTTTAATAGCTTCATTTAAGCAATTATCAAATCCTCTATATCGCATTTCAGAAACTGTATAATTTTTAATATTATGCTTTTTAATAATCGCTTCTTCTTCTTCTTCAATATCGCGTACTCCAAAATAAATAATATCATCATGTTTCACTTTAGAACCGTTAACACCTATATTTTTCATTTGATTCCAATAAATTTCTGTTTGTTTTAAAACATTATTTATCTTGTAATCTAAATTATCATCGTTCAAAGCTGCGGCTAAAGGCATTCCATGAATATTCCCTGTGGGCGAAGTATATGGCGAATGAATATCAGCATGAGCATCAATCCAAATTACTCCCAACGTTTTTTCTGGAAATGCAGTTTTAATTCCACTAATGGTTCCTAATGCTGAAGAATGATCTCCGGAAAGAATAATTGGAAAATTATTATTGTGTAAGTTTTTGATAACACTATTACTTAAACGTGTGCAAACTTGCAAAACACTTCCTATTCTTTTAGCAAACGAGTTATTTTCTTTATTATAAATTGTTTCATTTTCAGTTTCAATATCTTCAAATGGGTAACAATTAAAATAATCATCATTCATATTTATAGCTGCAATTTCTATGGCGTCAACCCCCATGTCTGAACCACGAGTTCCTGCTCCAATATCAGATCTGTTTTTAATAAGTTTAATTGTTTTCATATATATATATTACAAAAGTACTTATAATTAAATTTATAATTGATTTTCAAAAAAACAGTCTTACTTTTTAGTAAGACTGTTTAATGGGTATATATTATTAATATCGTAAAACTAACGTTCTTCAAATGATTTAAAAGGACGTAAAGTTTCTCCAATATATAATTGACGTGGGCGTCCAATTGGTTCTTTATTTTCACGCATTTCCTTCCATTGAGCAATCCAACCTGGTAAACGACCAATAGCAAACATTACTGTAAACATTTCAACTGGAATACCTAAAGCTCTATATATGATTCCAGAATAAAAATCTACATTTGGATATAATTTTCGTTCAGCAAAATATGCGTCTTTCAATGCCACTTCTTCTAAATGTTTTGCAATTTCTAAAATAGGGTCATTTAAATTTAAATCTTGAAATAATTCATCAGCAGCATTTTTAATAATACGAGCTCTTGGATCAAAATTCTTATAAACACGATGCCCAAATCCCATTAAGCGGAATGGGTCATTTTTATCTTTAGCTTTGTTTATAAATTTTTCAACATCACCACCATCTTTTCTAATTTGCTCTAGCATTTCTAACACTGCCTGATTTGCTCCTCCGTGCAATCTTCCCCACAATGCTGATACTCCTGCTGAAATTGAAGCAAACAAACCGGCTTCAGAAGACCCAACAATACGTACAGTTGAAGTTGAACAGTTTTGTTCGTGATCTTCATGTAAAATTAATAATTCATCTAATGCTTTAACTGCAATAGGGTTAATTTTGTATTCTTCTGTAGGAATTCTAAATAATAATTGCATTAAATTAGAGATATAATCTAAAGAGTTATCAGCGTAATTTAATGGTAATCCATCATTTCTTCTGTGTGCCCAAGATGCAAGAACAGGAAATTTTGCTAATATTTTAACAATAGCCTGATACATTTCTTCTTTAGAGTTTATATCAACAGTATTTGAATTAAAAGCAGTCAATGCACTTGTTAAGGAAGAAAGCATACCCATTGGGTGTGCAACTTTTGGAAAACCATCTATAATGTTTTTCATTTCTTCATTAACAAGTGAATGTGATTTTATATCATCTTCAAATTTTTTGAATTCAGATTTAGTAGGTAATTCTCCAAAAATTATTAAAAAAGCAACCTCTAAAAAACTTGCTTTTTTAGTCAATTCTTCTATTGCATACCCTCTATGACGCAAAATTCCTTTCTCTCCATCTAAAAAGGTAATTTTACTTGCACAAGAACCTGTATTTTTAAATCCAGGGTCAATTGTAATTACTCCCCCTGTTACTGTTCTTAATGATTTAATATCTATGGAAATCTCATTTTCAGACCCTCTAATAACAGGAAATTCATAAATTTTACCATCAAGTTCTAATTTTGCTATATCTGACATATTTTTATTTTATACTGTTTTGAATTTAATGTTTAAACTTACCAAATTTACGAAATATAATTGTGTTCAAAAAGTTTTTTTAAACAGTATTTATCATAAAAAACCCTTGATATTTATGGTTAAAACATCAAGGGTTTTTCTTGTTTATAAAACTATTATTTCTACTCTATTTTAGCCATCTCTTTTTTAATTCCAACCATTTCTTCAAGCATATCTGTTGTAACAGATTTAGGTCTTTCAAGTGCATAACCCAATGCTCTATCCCAAATAATATTTGATAACACCCCAAATGATCTTCCTATTGAAAATAATACGGTGTAAAAATCATATTGAGTTACGCCATAATGCCATTGAACTACACCTGATTGAGCATCTACATTTGGCCAAGGGTTTTTTGCTTTTCCTTGTTCTCTCAAAATATCTGGTACAACTTTGTAAAGAGCATCAACATATTTAAATAAATCATCATCTGGTAAGTTTTTTAAACAAAACTCTCGTTGAACAGTATATCTTGGATCGGTTTTACGTAAAACAGCATGTCCGTAACCAGGAATGACTTGACCGCTGTTTAAAGTATCCCAAACATATTTTTTCATTTCTTCTTCTGAAGGTATTTTACCTCCCATTTGATCTTTAAGCCCTTGCAACCAACGTAATACTTCTTGGTTGGCTAAACCGTGCAATGGCCCTGCTAAACCATTAATCATAGCTGAAGTTGCATAATAAACATCTGACAATGAACTAGCCACTAAATGACCTGTATGTGCGCTAACATTTCCGCTTTCGTGATCGGCATGTATTATAAAGTACATACGTGATACATCATCATACGGTTTTTCTTTACCCATCATATAAGCAAAATTTCCACCTAAGTCTAAGTTAGGATCAGGGTATCTATGCCCATTTTCAGGATTATATAATTTGTTATAGATATAAGCTCCTATTAAAGGCATTTTTGCAATAAGGTTTGTTGCATCTTCATAAGTAGAATCCCAATAATCCATTTTACTCATCCCTTTTCTATATTTAACATTAAAATGAGATTCTCTTTCTAAACTCATAACTGCTGCCGACAATATTGCCATTGGGTGACTATTACTTGGGAAAGCATCTATAACATCCCATACATAATGAGGTATTATACGGCGATTTTTAAAATCAACTTTTAATTCTTCAACTTCTTTTTCTGTAGGAATTTCCCCCGTTAATAGTAAAAAATATAAACCTTCTACATATGGCATATCTGCTCCTTCTGGTTTTGGTAATTTTTCCAAAACTTCTGGTAATGTAAAACCTCTATAACGTATCCCTTCATATGGGTCTAAGTAAGATATATCTGTAACCAAACTTTTAATACCTCTCATCCCTCCAATTGCCTGAGAAACTGTTACTTGATCAATAACCTTATCTCCATATTCTTTCACTAACTTGGTAGTTCTAAATCGGTGCTCTTGAATTTTTTCATACAATTTATCTTTCAATGTACTCATGATATTTAATCTTTTAATAATTAATTCCTCTCAAATTTACGACCCAAACGCTTGAATAAAACTGATATTTATCATATTCGATTTGAAATGTAACAATAATCACTCTGAAAAACAGCAGTTTGTAACTTTACTTATTGGTTTAAATTTCATATTCAGATAACTTTTATTCAAAAAAAAAACCAGCAAAGAAAACTTTACTGGCTTTTAAATTTCATAAACCTTAACTTAGATTAAGATTAAAAAAAATGTATTTTACTAAAATATTAAATTTTAAATGCTCTCATTTGAGGAAAAAAAGCTGTACTACCTAATTCTTCTTCAATACGAAGTAACTGGTTATATTTTGAAATCCTATCAGTTCTAGAGGCTGATCCCGTTTTAATTTGCCCTGTATTTAATGCAACAGCCAAGTCTGCAATAGTAGTATCTTCTGTTTCTCCTGAACGATGTGAAATAACACATGTATATCCAGCATTATGAGCCATATTGATTGCTGCAATAGTTTCTGTTAAGGTTCCTATCTGATTTAGTTTTATTAAAATAGAGTTTGCCGATTTTTCTTCAATACCTCTTTCAAGTCTTTCAACATTTGTTACAAATAAATCATCTCCAACTATTTGAACGCTATCTCCAATAGCTTCTGTTAATAATTTCCACCCTTCCCAATCATCTTCAGCCATACCGTCTTCAATAGAAATTATAGGGTATTTTTCAGATAATTCTTTCAGGTATGCAACTTGTTGTTCAGAATTTCTAACAGCACCTTTTTCTCCTTCGAACTTTCTGTAATCATATTTTCCATCTACATAAAACTCCGATGATGCAGGATCAAGTGCAATCATAACTTCTTCGCCAGCTTTATAACCTGCCAGCGTAATTGCTTTTATCACAGTTTCTAAAGCATCTTCAATACCATCAAAATTTGGTGCAAAACCACCTTCATCACCAACAGCTGTACTCAAACCTCTATCTTTTAAGATTTTTTTAAGATTATGAAAAATTTCTGTCCCCATTTTAATGGCTTCAGTAAAGTTATTTGCCAAAACTGGCATAATCATAAATTCTTGAAATGATATAGGAGCATCGGAATGTGAGCCTCCATTAATAATATTCATCATTGGAACTGGTAACGTATTTGCACTTACTCCACCAATATAGCGATATAAAGGTAAATCTAACTCATTGGCTGCAGCTTTGGCAACCGCTAATGAAACACCTAATATTGCATTGGCTCCTAATTTTGATTTATTTGCTGTACCATCTAATTGAATCATTGCATCATCAATTAGGTTTTGTTCAAAAACTGAAAACCCTAAAATTTCTTCAGCAATAATTTCATTTACATTTTTTATCGCTGTTAAAACTCCCTTTCCCATATAATCAGTTCCTCCATCACGCAATTCAACGGCTTCATGTTCTCCTGTTGAGGCTCCTGATGGTACTGCTGCTCTACCTAAAACTCCGTTTTCAGTCACTACATCAACTTCTATTGTAGGATTTCCTCTTGAATCAAATATTTGACGTGCATGAACACTTATAATCATACTCATTTTACTATATTTTTAATGGTTATTTTCTTATTCAAAGTTACAAATAAAAAGGCTAAATTATCTCAGTTATCAAACCTTTTATACGATAACGTTTTCGTTTTAAAAATAAAAAACCACTAATTTATTATCTTAGTGGTTCGCTATTTATTTTTTTGATTTTTTGATATTCTCAATGAATTGATCAAACAAATAGGATGAATCGTGTGGCCCTGGACTAGCTTCTGGATGGTATTGAACTGAAAAACAATTTTTATTTATCATTTTCATACCTGCCAAAGTTTCATCATTTAAATGAATATGTGTTATCTCAAAATCAGGATGATTTTCAACATCTTCTTTTTTCACTACAAAACCATGATTTTGAGAGGTGATTTCTCCTTTTCCTGTTATTAAATTTTTAACAGGGTGATTGATGCCTCTATGCCCATTGTGCATTTTATAAGTGGTAATACCATTTGCCAAAGCAATTATTTGATGCCCCAAACAAATACCAAACAGAGGTAAATCTCTTTTTATAATTTCTTTTGCTAAATTTTGAGCTTTTTTTAATGGTTCTGGGTCTCCTGGCCCATTTGACAAGAAAAATCCGTCAGGATTAAAGTCATTCATTTCTTTAAAGGATGTATTGAAAGGAAACACTTTAATATAACACTCTCTTTTGGCTAAGTTTTTTAAAATATTTTTTTTAATACCTAAATCAAGTGCTGATATTTTATATTTTGAATTCGGATCTCCATAAAAATAAGGTTCTTTTGTAGAAACTTCAGAGGCTAACTCCAATCCTTTCATTTTAGGAATTAATTTTAACTGTTCTTTCAAATTCTCAATATCGGCTTCTGTAGATATTACAGCATTCATAGCGCCTTTATCTCTAATATAACGTACAACTGCTCTAGTATCAATGTCAGAAATGGCTATTAGCTGTTGTTCTTCAAAATAATTTTCAAGTGAATCTTGCGCGTTATATCGTGAGTAATTGAAACTGAAATTTTTACAAACTAATCCCGAAATTTTAATTGTATCAGATTCAATTTCATTTTCATTTACACCATAATTACCAATATGTCCATTTGTTGATAACATTATTTGTCCAAAATAGGATGGGTCTGTAAATACTTCTTGATAGCCTGTCATAGCAGTATTAAAACAAATTTCACCAAAAGAGGTACCGTCTTTACCAATTGATTTACCTTCGAATACCGTTCCGTCAGCTAACAATAAAATTGCTTTTTTGTGTTTTGTATAATTCATATAAATTTACACTTATTAGTAATTAATAACTTCGTTTTCAAATATAAAAAAAAGGATAAACTTTTTAAAGTCTATCCTTGTTAATATTATTAAAGAGTTTTCATTAATTTGTCTCTTTATTTTCCTCAGTAGTTTCAATAGCTTTCTCAGACTTTTTTGATTTACCTCTACGAGTAGTTTTCTTTTTCTTAGCTCCGTTAGGGTTATAAGTTGTATTGTAATCAACTAATTCTACCATTGCCATTGGAGCGTTATCTCCCTGACGATTCCCTAATTTAATAATTCGAACATATCCTCCTGGTCTATCAGCTACTTTTACAGAAACTTCTTTAAATAATTCAGTAACTGCATATTTATTTCTCAAGTAACTAAATACAACTCTACGGTTATGAGTAGTATCATTTTTAGATTTTGTAATTAAAGGCTCAACAAATTGACGTAGGGCTTTCGCTTTGGCAACTGTTGTATTTATACGCTTATGCTCAATTAAAGAACAAGCCATATTAGCAAACATAGCCTTTCTATGAGCTGTTTGTCTTCCTAAGTGATTAAATTTCTTTCCGTGTCTCATTTTCTATATCTTATCTTAATTAAAACTTTCGTTTTAAATTAATCTTTGTCTAATTTATATTTACCTAAATCCATTCCAAAGTTTAAACCTTTATTATGAACCAATTCATCTAGTTCAGTTAAAGATTTTTTACCAAAATTACGGAACTTCATCAAATCATTTTTATTGAACGATACTAGGTCTCCCAAAGTATCAACTTCAGCAGCTTTTAAACAGTTTAATGCTCTAACTGACAAATCCATATCAACCAATTTCGTTTTAAGTAATTGACGCATATGCAATGATTCTTCATCATACGTTTCTGTTTGAGCTATTTCATCTGCCTCTAAAGTAATACGTTCATCAGAAAATAACATAAAATGATGAATCAATATTTTAGCAGCCTCTGTTAAAGCATCTTTAGGTGCAATTGAACCATCAGTAGTAATATCAAATACTAATTTTTCATAATCTGTTTTTTGTTCTACACGGAAATTCTCAACAGCATATTTAACGTTGATTATTGGTGTAAAAATTGAATCTGTGAAAATTGTACCTAATGCAACTCCAGATTTTTTATTTTCTTCGGCAGGAACAAAACCTCTACCTTTTTCTATTGAAATTTCAAAATCTAACTTAACTGATTTTTCCATATTACAAAGAACTAAATCATGATTAAGCACTTGGAATCCAGAAATAAATTTTTGTAAATCACCAGCTGTTAATTGTTCTTGATTAGAAATCGAAATATTCACTATTTCTTTATCAGAATCCTCTATTTGTTTTTTAAAACGTACTTGCTTTAAATTCAGTATAATTTCCGTTACATCTTCAACAACTCCTTTAATTGTTGAAAACTCATGTTCAATACCTTCAATACGAAGTGATGTTATTGCAAAGCCCTCTAATGAAGATAATAACACTCTTCTTAAAGCATTACCAACAGTTAAACCAAACCCTGGTTCTAACGGTCTAAATTCAAATCTACCACTAAAATCGGTAGAATCAATCATAATTACTTTATCGGGTTTCTGAAAATTTAAAATTGCCATAATTGAATTGGTATCTTTAAAATTATTTAGAGTATAACTCTACTATTAGTTGTTCTTTGATATTTTCTGGAATTTGAATTCTTTCTGGTACACTTACAAAATTACCTTGTTTAGTCTCAGAATTCCAAGAAAGCCATTCGTAAACATCATTTCTATTAGCTAAAGAATTTTCAATAGCAGCTAATGATTTTGATTTTTCTCTTACAGCAACAACATCTCCAGCATTTAATGAAAATGAAGGGATATTTACTAACTCACCATTTACAGTAATATGACGATGAGAAACTAATTGGCGTGCTGCACTACGACTAGGCGCTATACCTAATCTATATACAACGTTATCTAAACGAGATTCACAAAGTTGTAATAAAATTTCACCGGTAATACCTTTACTACTAGATGCTTTTTTAAATAAATTTGAAAATTGTCTTTCTAAAATACCGTAAGTATATTTTGCTTTTTGTTTTTCGGCTAACTGGATTGCGTATTCAGATTTTTTTCCTCTACGTCTATTGTTTCCATGTTGCCCTGGAGGATAATTTCTTTTTTCAAAAGATTTATCTTCTCCAAAAATTGCTTCTCCAAATTTACGAGCAATTTTAGTTTTTGGTCCTGTATATCTTGCCATTTTTTATAGTTAAATGATAGGGATTATGAATTAAGGCTAATCCTTCGATAATCTAAATCCTATCGGTTAAAATTTAATAATTATTATACTCTTCTTCTTTTAGGAGGTCTACATCCATTGTGTGGTGCAGGAGTTACATCTATAATTTCAGAAACTTCAATTCCTAAATTATGAATAGATCTAATTGCTGATTCTCTTCCATTACCTGGACCTTTTACGTATACCTTTACTTTTCTCATCCCTGCTTCATGTGCAACTTTTGCACAATCTTCAGCAGCTAATTGAGCAGCATAAGGAGTGTTCTTCTTAGAACCTCTAAACCCCATTTTCCCAGCTGATGACCAAGAAATTACATCTCCTTTTTTATTAGTTAGAGATATAATTATATTGTTGAATGAAGCAGTGATGTGTGCTTCACCAACTGTCTCAACAATAACTTTACGTTTTTTTGAACTTGCTTTCGCCATAATATTTAGTTATTATTTAGTTGCTTTTTTCTTGTTAGCTACAGTTTTTCTCTTACCTTTTCTAGTTCTAGAATTGTTTTTAGTTCTTTGACCTCTTAAAGGTAATCCAGATCTGTGACGAATACCTCTATAACATCCAATATCCATTAAACGTTTAATGTTTATTTGGATTTCAGAACGCAATTCACCTTCTATTCTGTATTCTCCTACTTGCTCTCTAATGTCGTGAATTTCCTGATCAGTCCAATCTTGAACTTTTGTACCTTCATCAACTTTTGCTGTAGCTAAAATTTCTTTAGCTCTACTTTTACCAATTCCAAATATGTATGTTAAAGCTATAACGCCTCTTTTATTTTTTGGAATATCAATACCTGCTATTCTTGCCATAACTATCCTTGTCTTTGTTTAAATCTAGGATTCTTTTTATTGATTACATATAATCTGCCTTTTCTACGCACAATCTTGCACTCGGCACTTCTCTTTTTTACTGATGTTCTAACTTTCATCGTTTATACTTTAATATCTGTAAGTAATTCTTGCTTTTGTCAAATCATATGGGCTCATTTCTAGCTTTACCTTATCACCAGGTAATAATTTAATGTAATGCATACGCATTTTACCTGATATGTGAGCTGTTACTATATGTCCATTTTCCAACTCTACACGAAACATTGCATTTGACAGTGCTTCAGTAATTGTCCCATCTTGTTGTATTGCTGGTTGTTTTGCCATTTTATTATGCTAATGATTTTCTTTTAGTTCCTTTTTTCATTAAACCATCATAATGTCGATTTAATAAATGTGAGTTAATTTGTTGGATGGTATCGATTGCTACACCAACCATAATTAACAATGATGTACCTCCATAAAATAGAGCCCAAGATTGTGTTAATCCAAAATTAATAACTATTGATGGTAATATTGCCACTAAAGCTAAAAATAAAGATCCTGGGAACGTAATTAAAGATAAAATTCTATCTAACAGTTCTCCCGTATCTTTTCCGGGTCTAATTCCAGGAATAAAGCCTCCACTTCTCTTTAAATCATCCGCCATTTTATTTGTTGGAATTGTAATTGCAGTATAAAAATAACTAAATACTATAATTAAAAAAGCAAATAATAAATTATACCATAAACCAAACATATTTGAAAATTCTATACCAATAGTTTTTACTGTTTGATTATCTGAACCTGCCATTAATGCAGGAGCAAACATAATTGCTTGTGCAAATATTATTGGCATTACACCTGATGAGTTTAATTTTAATGGAATATAATCTCTAGCTCCAGCTACATTTTTAATATTACCAGCCACTGTTTTTCTTGCATATTGAACCGGAATTCTTCGAACTGCTGTAACTAAATAAACTGAAACTAAAATTACTAAGAGCCAAACAATTATTTCAATTAAAATCATTATTAACCCACCATTAGATGCTGTA
>Ga0256840_1004444_pt1 | contig 10514 bp, 7 predicted proteins | sample 355202metaG_FD_185969 | JGI IMG/M metagenome (GOLD analysis project Ga0256840, IMG submission 185969) | Hydrothermal vent microbial communities from Mid Atlantic Ridge, Atlantic Ocean - 355-202 | ecosystem: Environmental > Aquatic > Marine > Hydrothermal vents | place: Atlantic Ocean: Mid...
AGCTCTGGATTCAAGGAATGCCTTACCAAAGCGGTTATATAAACTATTATTAGTAATACCTATTTTATATAGACCTGTATCTTTATCTTTAATATAGTAAAGGGTTGCTTCTTTGTCTGGGTTGAAACCATGATGCGCACATTTAGGGCAACCTTGTCCCATTATATGATTATTAGGTTTTTGAAGAAATTCTCCATGCTTAGAACATATTATTCTAACCTTTGATTGAGCCCGCTTATAGTCAACTTGGGAATAATCATAAATATTATTATGAGTATTATCTGATTTCTCTATAAATTGACCAGTGCTTAATTTTTGGGTACACCCTGAATTCATATTTTTACATTTTGGACACCCGCTACCGGCTAAATGATTATTTGGAGTTTGATCAAATTGATGATTACATGTTTTACAAATAATAGATATTTTTTCGGAAGATGTTCTGTATTTTACATATGAATAGTCATAATTATCTTTATGTATTTTATAGGCTCTCTTAAAAAAAATACTATTAGTTAAAATATTATTTTTCGACTTTTGATCGGCACTACATTTTTGACACCCTTGTCCTTGCAGATGAGCAGACGGATATTTTAGAAATACCCCATGTTCAGGACAAATAATTTCAACTTTAGTCTTAGCGTTCTTATAATCTATTAATGAATAATTATATTTATTACCATAAATTTTTTTTGCTTTTTTTATAAAGTCTATTTTTTGTGGTTTTCTAGTGTAAGCACATTTGGAACATCCGTTCCCATTTAGATGATCTGCTGCCCGTTGTATGAACTCACCATGCTCAGGGCAAATAATCTTAATCTTAAGATTAGCCCCTCTATAATCAGCAGACGAATAGTCATATTTACTATTATGAATTCTGGAAGATTTTTCTATAAATACCTTTAAGGTTAATGTTTTAGAAGTAGCTCTCCTTTGAATGCCACATTTTGGGCACCCACTGCCCTTTAAATGATCTTCAGGTCTTTGCTCAAATTTGCCATGCGTAGGGCAAATAATACTAATCTTAGTTTTCTTTTTTACATAAATTGAGGTCGTGTAATCATATTTATTATTATGAATTTTATCGGCCTTTTCTATAAAGGTTGATATTAACTTCGTCATAGATTATCATTCCTTTTTTAGAAAAAATTTATATTATTGCTGTATTAAAATCCGCTACCGCCTTGACCTTCACCTCGCATTAATTTTTCCTTGATATCTGTTTTGATAGAAGATTCTCCAGATTTTTCAAGCTCATCCCAATTGAAATCAGGTATATATTTACGGAAAAGTACCATAGGATCAAATTTAACTTCTGATTGTCTTAATAATCCAACGATATTAGATACTGTTGAAATTACTGATTCATTAGTCTGCAATTGTAAAACTAATGGGTGATTTAATGTTACTCTAAAAAATTGACTTAATTTAAAGTCAGAGTTTAAACCATTCTTCTTTAAAAGAATCTCAAAGATTGAGTTCAATAATTCATTAATCCCATCTTCAAAATTACCTTGGAGATTCGAGATTGTATGTGAAAATCCAATATTAATATTAACTAATGTTTCTCTTAATTCAATACTATCTCCAATATTTAAATATACTGAAGGTACCCCAGTAGCAGCAACAAGTTCATTTCTAAGATCAATCATGTCATTCATAGGTAGAGCCCTATCATGCATAGGCATTACTTCCATATCAATAAATCTCTGCCCATTCTGGCTAACAACTGCTATGTCTCTGAAATCTGTCATAACCTGCGAAATTGATCTAATAGAATTTAAATTATCATAACTTATCGATTTAGTCTGAAGATCTTTTTTAACCTTTTCAACTAACTCTGGATAATTTCTTTTAGTTCCGACTTCAATATTCCATTTACGAACAACAGATGCTCTTGATAGTCTAGAAATAACACTAGACATCATTGCTATTGTATACATCTTTACTGGCATCACAATTGGATCAAAGATAGAGGTACCATAAGGTTTAAATTTATCGATGCCTGTATGAAAATTAATTAGTTTATCGGATTGTAAAAACCTAAATTTTAATTTGGATTTTTTACGTATTTTTTCATAGGCTATTATTCTCAGGCTTGATTGTAATTCATCAGGCATATCTGATATAAATCCTGAATCTCTAGATACTATTTCAGCAAGTTTATTACTAATACTATCAACTAAGGCATCCGCTAGTTTTTCTTCTTGTGAACTATATTTATCCTGTTTATTATTAGAACCATCATTATCATCTCTAAGAAAACGCTGATACATATCAATTTCATTATTAGGATCAATAGCATCATCTATATCTTCAATAATTAAAAACCCGTAATGATTTCCATCTTTTTCTACTTTTAGAACGTTAGTCGGTGATAATAACCTTAGATATATATCCTCAATACCGTCAAAATCTAATTCCTGAAATTCTTCAAGATCAAAATCTCGGTATGATCCAAAGGTATTATCTTCATCGGCATCTGAATTCATGACGTCCGTCCAAAAATTAACATCATTTTCTTCAAGTATAAAACTATTTTTTGTTTTATTTAGTAAAATTTTTGCCATTTTATCTTGAAACCTACTGGGCTTTATTTGACTCGCAGTCTCTACTTCTGAATTTAGATTTGTGCAATCTTCGAAGAGAGCCATGTTAGCAATTACTGACGTATTTTTATCATCGATATTTAGATTAACACTCTCTTGGAGTATACTGATCTTTGAATTTAGTATCTGATCAATAGGTGCTAAATCAACTACTTCTATATAGAAATCTCCCAACTTAAGCGTCTCAGGTACAACTTTATTTTTCATTTTCTGTTGAATATCAAAATAAAGTAAAAGAGTCTTTATAAATTTCATCATGTTTGTTTTAATCTCTTCGTCTAAGCCATCAACATATGGATTATAATCATTTACATTTACATTTAAAAAGTTTTTAGTCTGTCCATTTTTTACCATAATATTATTCATATACACTTGAAGCATTCTGTAGGCGATTGAATTAATATTTGAAATTTCCTGATACATATCATACATTTTTTTGCGATTGGCGTGAACAGCAACATCATCAAATACTTTAAGAATATCATCCTGACCGGCATTCATCAAATCATTAATTTTCTCTGTGGTTTTATCAGATTCCGGGCTTAATTTTTTAGTTATACTCTTTGCAAAATTCGATAATTCCATTTTTTGCATTTTAGAACTGAAAAGTTGTAAGTCTTCTGAGTTGGCACTTGTTACCTCTTTATAAACACTATTAAATTGATCGTCTAGTCTGTTTAGAAAATCTACGTTTGCGAAAGCATTTTTTGCAGTTTCGTCTGGTACAGTAGTATCATTTTCATCCGGGGATGAACCTTGATCATCCCCGTAATTTCCCCAAGATGTTTCTGATAAAAGATGAGCATCCTTTTTCGTATTATTTTCCATTATTTTCCTTTTAAATTTAATTTATATTTATTACGGTATTAAGCTGTCTAATTTAGTATTTGGTTTTATATCTCTAAATGCTTCCGAGTATTTACCTGAAGTCTTAAAATCTGTTTCATTCATATGCACCAATATTTTTTCGTGTATATAAATCTCTATACCCTTCTCTGTAAAAAAATTAAGTATTGACTTTTTAGTTTGGGTTGTAAGTCCACCAACAACAGATACATATATCTTCTCTTTAAGATCATTAATTAATTTTTTTTCAGGTACTTTCTGATCTAGATAAATAGGGATTAATATGGTATACATATAGAATTTATATTTATTGTATATAATAACATCCATAAATTTCATGGCCTGCTCTGCATATTTAAAATCTATTTTTTCATTAGAGTGTTTATTATACTCTTCTAATTCTATATTTAAATCGACTAGTGTTTTATTCGAAATAGATAATCTATTTGAAATAATCCTGAATAATAATAATGCAGTAATACCTAATCCAAATATTAATAGTTCAATAGGACTAAACATCTATTTCCTTTTCAGTGGTATCTAAAAATGTTATAAATTCATCGATTGAAATTATTGTATCTCCTAGTTCCTCTGTTAAAATATCAGCAACATCTGGGGATATTTTAACAGAATTTTCTAAATCTTCGTATATTATTTCATCTATACTTGACTCTGAAGGATGGTCATGAATTTCTTTAAATGTCTTAGATTTAATTGTTGATGAGTGCGATTTAGGTTTATCAAGCACATCCGAATCTTTTCTTATCAATAAAGCCTCAATTTCCTTTTCCGATAGGTCACCTTTAGGTATACCCTCGGAAATTAATAATCCGTCATCAGGATCAATATTTAAAGTTACTGTGTCTGAAGTTTCAGTTTCTTTATATAGTTCCATATCTTTTATTCCTCATTTTTTATTTCTTTTATAATTTTATAGTTAAAATTTGATCCCCGCCTCGGGGATCCGTTACAGGTGCTAGATTACCGGTATTATTAGTAATACCTGTATTAATATCACCTGGTGTTTGTAGTCCAAGATAATTAACATCTGTATAAATATCATTGGTACTAACACCTGCCGGTTGAGTTGCAAAATCATTTAAAATCGGAATTAAGGCCAATCTTACATCAACAACTGTAGGTTGTAAATTTTTTGTAAACGTTGTCTCAAATGATCCTCTTATTAATGTCATTGCGCCTATGGCACCAAGTTTGAACTTTGTTATCCCATGCGCATGAACGTCCCATAAAAGTGGTAAACCATACATTATACCGTTATATGTTATAGGGCTTGCCGCTGCAAGCATCATCATAATAGGTTCTATAATATTATCCCTGATATCATTGTCGGTACCTGTAGGAGCCACTAATTTAATAAAAACTGATAATGTACTTGAATAACTAGAATTTTCCCAGGTAGACGGTGTGGCTAAAGTCATACCAGCCATAATCCCAGAACTAAGACTACCTATAGTTGATAACCCATTACTTACCCCAGCACTATTTATACCAGAAACAACTGAAAGCATAGATTCATGACTATAACTTTTAATACCCTTCCCTAAAAATTTTACCATATTTCCAGGTTTACTGTTGGCTGCCGTACTAAGAGCAGAATTAACCATATTATCTCCACTAAAATTATTACTAAATGTCTCAGTAAAGGTACTATCATTCGCCGCTACAATCCTGATCATATCAGTCTGTTTAAAATTTTCTGATAGGTTAAAGTCTGCCTGCATTCGTTCCAGTACTGAGTGGAACACTTTTTTGGATATGGTATTGCTTGTTGTAAATAGGGAATTTAAATTCCCTAAATTTTTAAGAGTATTAAAAAATTCTGTAAGACTGTCTAAATTATTCCCTTGTTCGGAAAATATGTATGAGGTTGGTCTTAGATCTATAAAAGTAACTCCTTTTAAAAGCTCCTTTTCAAATTTACGATTAGCGTCTATATTTGAATTATAACCTGGTATTTTTCCAATTACATATGTATTTTCTGGTAGTGTCATTGGATTGACTGCCATATGATTCCTTTATATTTAATGTTTAATGTTTAATTACTTCCGATCATAATGTTATCTCCTAAAGAGGCTTCATTATTTTTTACAGTGCTATTAAGATTATCTAAGCTGTTAGTTAGGACTCTATTACCATGAGATATATGGTCTATTAATGTTCCTAATGAACTTATAACTACGTTTTGTTGTTGAATGGATAAACTACCTATTTCAGATTGATCTTTATTTAAAGATTTTAATAGGGCCTGTAGCTCGCCAGAGGTATCAATCTTGGTTGGGTCTCCACCTTGCTTCGCAATATTTAATGCCATATTACCTAAATACTCTTCGGCTGTTGTAGTTGTATTTGCTCTAAATTCTTGAACAGTAATTTGATTTTCCAGAATTGATTGTTGTGCCACCGATATCTGTTTTCCACGTCGTCTATTTTTACCATAGCTCTTTTTAGATGAACTTTCTTCATCATCATCAAAAAACCAGGAATAGATACTGTGTAAACTATCAAGACCTGCTTTGATAGGATTTATAAAAAGATCTATTGTTCTTGTGCCATAGTCTTTAATGAAATCTGGAAGCGTATTAAATAAGCTGGTAATTGAATCAATTACTGTACTTACTCCTTTTTTAATTTCAGTGCCATATTTAGATGATATAAATCCAAGTGCTCCACCAACAACTGCTCCAATTGCTGTGCCTATGACTGGCACTACTGACCCTATTTGAGCACCGGTCATAGCACCAGCTGCACCATAACCTAAAGCTCCCATCATACTATTATGTCCAAAATCATCATCGAACACTGCACCCGCAACTAAGGCAGCGGGACCTAATGTTTTTCCCCCAAATTTTAATGCATTTTTTCCAAAGTTTTTTGAACCCGACAATAAAGCACCAATTCCTAAAGTTCCAAGGATACCCTCAGTTATACCGATCCCACTATTGGAATCACAACATTTATATAATTTCTTAAATTGTTTACTAAATTTATTAAGTCTTTTATTTGCATCCTTAGAATAGTTAATATAAGCCCCTTCACTCTTATGAGATATTCTATGATTTATGGCATGAATATCCTTATACATTTGGAGTCTTTTATTATATTCTTTATTCTCTTTTTCCTCTTTGGCGAGTTCTTTCTGATGTTCGTCTATAGAGCTACTCGCCCCGGTTGGAAAAGCATCACCGGTTACATTCGTTGTATTATTAATATTAGTCGTTCTATTCCGAGCAAACATTCCTCTAAGACCGGCACCCATTTTAGGGAGCATCCCTTCAATATGACCCCCAGCCTCTAGTTCTTCCAAAGAATCTTCGGATGTTAAAATTCGTCTTTCTCTAGCCAATCTTTTATCATTAAAGTAACTCTTAATTCCAGCAGCTGCCGGGATAGCTAATCCAGCCAAAGCACCGCCTATACCCCCAGTGGCAAGTACTCCCGCCCCAGCCAAAGCTGTTCCTAAATAAGGGACACTCGCTATACCTCCCGCAATATCACCAAAGAACCCTTGAGGGTTTCTTTCATTACCATTAATATCCAATGTTCTATTATTATTAATAGCATTATGTAGATCTCTAAATTTACCCATAAAAGAATTTTCTTGTTCTATACCAAGAGCTTGGGCTATATCCATTAATTTAAAAGCTGATATTTTATTAACTTCAAAGTTTCCTGAAGATACAGCCAATAATTTATCTATTGAGGATTCTCCCATATTTGCTAGATCTGTTGCTGAGGTTTCAAGAGCATTAATGCTTCCAATCGATAACCCTGTGCGTTCGGAATATACTTCTGCAGTTCGATTTAAAGAGTTTTCTTCTTGTTTTCTTCTATACTTTGCGATAGGACTATCTTCCCCACCTTTGAAATATCCTAAAATATCGGTGAAGCTGGCTAATGTTTGAACTCCTTGAGCAGCCCCTGTTATCCTTTTAGCTAACCCCGTTCTAAATTTTTGATAGCCTTGGAACAACCCAGAAGCATTTTCATCATAATCTAGATTATCTTCCTGGATAAACGCGCCTGAATAGTTTCTACCGTTACCAGTCTGCCTAAAAGCCCTTTGAAAATTATCGGAGGTGTCAGCAGAACCATCTTCTTTATAATTCTGTTGTTCTTGTATATACTCAACCATAAATCTATTTAATGAAGTATTCTTTTCTATTGCTGATAAATACCCGAACTGGATGCCATATTCGGTTTTTAGGGCACCGGTGCTAATCATCATTTGAACTTGTTGATCTAATCCAGAGGTTGTTGAGTATTGTCTCGCTAGCGTATGAGCCGGGTTAACTCTGGGGCGACGTCTGCTATGATTATTAAGCAATTGTTGACCCGTCGAATTTTCATTTATTTTGGTCATTATCTTTTTAAATATAGGAGCTGTTACCAAGGTAGTTGCTACCCCAACTGCAATTGCAGCCATAGGACCACCGGCGAGAGCCATTTTAGATGCGGCGGCTCCCCCTTTAATTATAGCAGCCCCTCCTGTACCTAAAGCTGAACCTGCTCCTGTAAATCCGAAGGCATTGGCAGCATGTCCTAATCCATTTAAAGACCAGCCTCCTAAATGCCCCAAGGCGGATGGGCCAGCAGCCATACCGGCTATCATTGGATTGGACGCACCAGCTACTCCACTCATATAATGATTAATACCCATGCCTGTTGCTAACATTCGAACTGGATTAGATAATAAACCAGAACCAGCATATACTCCCATACCCGCACCGCTTAAAGCAGCATTCTGAGTAAGAGCCCCTGAAGCCATTAAAACGGCAGCAGTATTTCTGGTAGTATTTCCAGCAGAACCGACGGCGGTTGTACCACTTTTAAGAATGTCAGATATATTAGCGTTCCTTGCTGAATGGTTCATTAGTTTTTGCTGAGCATTCATTTCGGCTTCGCGTTTTCTATTATTAGATAATTGGGTTCCTCCTAAAAAGGGCAAACTTCCCAATAAAGCATACCCTAATCCAGGACCAATCGTATCTAATATTTCAGATCCAGCACCAGCAGCACTATCAGCCATTCCAACAGTAGTCGCTGTTCCCCCTCTCAAGAGACCAGAACCAATAGTAGTTCCCATAACCGCTTTAGGATTAAAATTTAGATTGTTATATAATTTAGATTCTCTTAATCTACGATTATAATCATCCAACTCTAATCGAATATTTGCAATTTGTGATAATGCTTGTTGATATGCCATTATTAATTCCTTTGTAAACTATAGTTATTAATCCTTTGTTGAAATATTAAATTTCGGAGACAGGAAAATCACACATCCTTAAAGGATGTGTGATTTAGAATAGTTTAGATATTTCAAGTATATCTAGTCTATTGTAGTGGAGGTGCTGGAGGTACTGGAGGTGCTGGAGGTGGAGTTATGGTACCGAAGGTGCCACCATCAATAATATCTGTAAATGCTAAAGAGTTTCCTTGTACTTGTACAAATTTTTGATCAGCATTTGTATAATCCGGAGGAGTGTCGTTTAAGGCTGAAAATGTTGTTCTACCTACGGTATCGGCCGGTACTCTAACCCAGCTTGTTCCATTATATTGAAGAACATCTCCCAGGGCAACACCTAAACTTAAATCAACATCACTTAACGAACCAATATCAAGAACAACGGTCCCAACTTGACCATTAACACTTAGTACCTCCCCTTGGGAAAGAATTTCTGTCCAATCTGTCATAGAACCCGTACTATTCGAATTTTTAATAAATGTCTTATTTAGATCAGTTCTAACTGCTAGGTCACCCATCTGTGCAGGAAGAGCTAATTGCTCTATCTCGGTGCCTACCACCCAAGTCTCACTTAAGGCTATATTTGGTATCTGGTTCTGCGGAATTTTTCCACTAGCATCTAAAGTTGCTACCCCACTAGGGGCTGCTTTTTGCACGTTAGGAATATAATTTGATTCTACTAACTCTGTTACTTTAAAACCTCCAGATGTTAACCCATCTCCAATAAATAATTCATGGTTATCAGTTGTCCAAACAAGTTCACCCAACTCCAAAACATACAATTGTCTTGATGAGTCTAACCCTCTTTTAACTTTAATCATTTTACTCATTATATATTTCCCCCATCTATAATATCACTGTACTCTTTTGTAACAAGTGTTGTTTGTGGTGAATTTTCAATACTACTCAGAGTTGCTTCTGGAGCTTCGATAATACCATTCTCATATACAACCAAACCATTTTTTAATTGTGTATTAGATGAACCTATTCCAACAGTGAATACATTATCCGCAATTGCAGTATATACATCTAAATTATATCGCCCAACGGCCGTACTCCTTGGAGTTGATGTTTCAGTATAATATCCCATAGCTGTCGTATTTAATCCGCTAGCAATAGTACCTTTTCCAGTAGCAAATGAGTTATTCCCAGTAGCGCCCGCAGTAGTACTAGAGACATTGCTAAAACTAAGATCTATTGCATCTTGTCCAATTGTTCCAAAATTTATGGGGTCTCTATCAAAGATAGCCCATCCAGTATTGGTACCCTCCGTGATTTTTTCGAGCTCAGATGGTATAACTGACTCAGTCGATAAATTTATATATAAACTCGGGTCATCTAAAAATTGTCCTATATCTGAGTCAGGCGATAAACCAGTTTTTGCAATAATCTCAGCAAACATTGGTTTACCATCGCCATCATCGAGTATGTGAATAGTTGAATGTAAGGGTATACCAAAAATACCGATTGTTGTTCGATCCCTAAAGGAATACAGTGGATTTCTTTTCATATATTTATCCTTTGTAAATATGTTAATACATAATATTATATCTCTTTGTTCGGAGACAGGAAAATCACACATCCTTTAAGGATGTGTGATTTAGAATAGTTTAATTATACTTAGTCTATACTATTGGAATTGTTGGAGTTATTGGAGGTACTGGAGGTACTGGAGGTACTGGAGGTACTGGAGTTACTGGAGTTACTGGAGTTACTGGAGTTACTGGAGTTACTGGTTGAGGTGGTAATATATAGTCACTACCTAATTTAATTAGAGATAATTGAAGATCTGTCAT
>Ga0256840_1004445_pt1 | contig 10513 bp, 11 predicted proteins | sample 355202metaG_FD_185969 | JGI IMG/M metagenome (GOLD analysis project Ga0256840, IMG submission 185969) | Hydrothermal vent microbial communities from Mid Atlantic Ridge, Atlantic Ocean - 355-202 | ecosystem: Environmental > Aquatic > Marine > Hydrothermal vents | place: Atlantic Ocean: Mid...
AAACCCGGAAAGGCATACAACTCTTCCATGTCTTCACTCGGAATGTTTGTGTATTTTTCGTCTTCCTCGAAGATGTCTTCAATTATTCCGTTGGCAACAAGCATGTGCTTTCTTCCCAAGTAACGTGGGGAGTAAATCTTCAAATTTTTCAGAATTTTTATCATCTAATCCACCCTTTTTGGATAAGCAAAATTCATGCCAAAATTTGGAGATTTTGTTCTTGAATGAGAAAAACGTTATATTGAGGGAGGTTCGCGAAGGACAAAAGAAATTAAATGAGAGGATTGAAAAATTAAAGGGACTTTAATTGGAACTGACCGATTTTTTATATTTCGTGTTTTTTTCCATTCAACGTTTCTAAAAATTGGACGCCCATTTTTGTTATTTCCGTTCCATTTCTACCACGTTTTATGAAAATGTAGCCATTTTCTTTGAGTTTTTCCAACATCCTTCGAATTTTCCTTTCATTCACACCAAGACTTTTCGCTATCTTCTGTCTACCTGCTCTATTAACATCCTTCAGGAATCTCAAGATCATAACCTCTTCCTCTTCCATCTTTTCAGATGAGATGATTCTCTTTGAAAGGTATGGTGGGAGTTCATCGAATCCTATTTCTCCAGAAAAAAGATTTCCAACGTAATCGACAAAATTCTCAACTTCTCTAACATTTCCGGGCCATTTGTACTTCTTAAGCGCTTGTAAGACCTCTCTTTTTATACGAACATCGTAGCCGTTTTTCTTTACGAAAAAATCGATCAGAATTTCAAGATCGTTTATTCTTTCGCGTAAGGGTGGAATTTTCAGTTGAAACGTCGAAACCCTATAAAAGAGATCCATCCTGAATTTTCCATTTTCCATCATCTCAAACAGATTTCCATTGGTTGCCGCTATAACCCTTACATTTACGGGGATAAGTTGAACACTCCCAAGTCTTATTATCTCTTTTTCTTGAAGGACCCTTAACAATTTCGATTGCAACGCCAGAGGAAGCTCGGAAATTTCATCGAGAAATATGGTGCCACCATTTGCAACCTCAAAAAGACCAAGTTTTCCCCCTTTTCGAGCACCTGTAAAAGCCCCTTCAACGTATCCAAAGAGTTCGCTCTCCAGCAGCTCCTCCGAAAGGGAAGCGCAATTTATCGGAACGAAAGGACCGTTTCTTTTTGAGTAGTTGTGAATCGCTTGGGCGAAGAGTTCTTTACCCGTTCCACTCTCCCCTTCAAGCAAGATCGGCACGTCGGATAGGGCCATTTTCTTGGCAAGCTTCACGGTTTTTTGTATCTCTTTTCCTCCAACGATATCGGAGAATTTTGAACGTGCTATCATTCCCGATTTTTTCATTTTAACTATGCGTTTCCTTTCGATCTCTCTGTGAAGGTCAACGGGATAAAATGAAATTATCGTGGTTCCAAATGGAGTTTTCTTAGAATTCAGTACCATCTCAACGCCGTTTATTTCCGCTATTTCGTTATGCAACTCTTTGGAAACATCGGTTATTTTCAGATTTTTTAAAATCCTTTTTACATCTTGAAAAAAGACGTTTTTTCCCTGGGGATCTACATATTTTCTGGCGAATTCGTTGAAGAAGATGATCCTGTTTTCTTTTGAAAAAGCCATAACGGCTTGGCGAGCCATTGAAAGAACCGTTTCAAGTTCAAGTCTTATGGAGGCCATATCGAAGAGAAACTTTTGTAAAGCTGGTTGAGTTGATTTAACGGTTTTAGAGTATTCGGAAAGCTCTTGAAGGGATTCCCACTTGAACAGCTCCAATCTGAAGAGCAATTCTAAGATGGTGGAAGGCTCAAAAGTACGATTTCCCACATCGATCGTTTTCTTCACAAAAGGAGGAACGTATTTAGCTTCTCCCGGTGTTATGGCCACTTTACACTTTGGAAAATTGGTACAACCGGGATAATAAGGATAAAGTTCAAGTCGAAGTCCGAATTCCTTGAAAAGATTAACGGTTTCTTCGGCGCTTTCTTTTGTATCGTTTACGACTAAAACGGAAGTGGCAGTTGGAATTGAGCGCAATTTTTTCCATCCTTCAAGCGTTATCGTTCGCCGTGGAGTTATTATCGGTACAGATCTGTTTACAGGCGTTGAAACGTATTTTGCGACGGCTCTTCCCGAAAGTATAACAACGTCAACGTCACAGACCACTTTTTTTTCATTCACCACATAACGTACGAATTCCACTTTATCCCTCAAAATTTGCTTCAATTCGTCTTCCAACAATTCCGCCACATCGTTCTTTGAAGAAACTATTCCAATTTTCTTATTCACTTGGATTTACCCTACCTTTTTTGTCATTCGGTGTATTATATATCATTAGCCTTTACGCTCAAGGAGAGCATATTTTGTCTACAAGAACTTCAATTTTTTCAGAACGTCATCGACTTTTGCCACGAATACACCTATCGCGTAATCACTCATTCCTCCAATCCATATAAGAAGATCATCGTGGAGAATCAAACCATCACCGAAGATCACCTGAGATCTGTCTCCATACTCTTCATTTATTCCACGAGGAATCAAGAGATAATCACTCACAGCCAACAATTTTCCTTTTTCATCAATCAAAGCTATTCCATTTCTGTAAGAAAGATCCTCTTTAACTATAGCGTGCCATCCAACCAAATAGCTATTTTGAGAGATTTTCACCACGTTGGTCGACCATCCAATTCTTTCCTCCCATTTTTCTGGAATCATGATGGGCTCCATGGTTTCATAGGAAATCGACATTTCTTCAAGAACGGCTTCCGCTTTCCAGCACGCCTTAACTTCTTTAAATTCGGGTCTTATAAGTATAGTAAACTTTCCCCCATTTTCTTTTACGAAGGCACTGTCTTTCATGAAGTTAGGAAGGAAGTATTCGTCTTCTCGCTTTATTTTAAAAAAGTCCTTTTTCACGCTCTCAAAAGATGAATTCAATTTCGCAAACGCCAAAACGTCTCTCCTCTTTCCATCTCCACGATAACCTTTGCCAGTGTAAAGCATGTATATCTCATCATTAAAAGCGTATACTCGTGGATCCTCACAACCAAGAAATTCCCATGAAAATTGGGGCCACAATATTATCTTCGTTTTCAAAGGCACTTTCCATTTTCCGCTTATAAGCTCCTCAACATTCAACGATAAAACTCCCACGCTGGAAGTGTAATTGTAATAATCGAATATCAAACGGGGAAAGATGTACACCTTTCCATCTTTTTCGAGAGCTCCGGCGTTGAAAGAAGCCAAAGGTTTTCTTCTTATGTAATTAGATATACTCAGATCTTCCGGACTTATGTAATTTCTGATCTTGAAAACCTCTTCATTTTTGTTTTCACGTAATCCAGCGGGAATTTTTTCGATCTTCTTGTAGAGCACATCTTCAAAAGAACGATCATCCATTTCTTATCATCCTCTCAAGAGTGTAAAGAACGCTTATTTGTTCATTATCGCCGCACAAACGTAGGTATCGGCCGCACCATAGTATAAAATCCATTTATCCTTTAAAGTTACAAGTCCTTCTGCAAAGACGACATTTGGCACTTGTCCGTACACTTCCCAGCTTTTTGTAGGTTGAAGAAAAGGTTTATCAAGCCGATTCAAAAGTTTGGTCGGATCGTCTTTCGAAAAAATGGCAGCGCCCACAGAGTACTTATGCGAATAATCAGCTCCATTGTATATTAAAAGTATGCCCTTATCGGTCATTATAGGGGCGGGACCCGGTTCGACTAGAACTGAATCAAACTTTCCAGGCCGTGGGGTCAGTATCGGGTACGGAGAAGCTTTCCAATGGATCAAATCCTTCGAGTAAGCTATGTAGATGCTTGAATCTCCAAAGTACATCACGTAATTTCCGTTGATCTTCTCATTTAGAATGGCACCGGATTTTGACCAACCAGCGTTTGGAAATACAGGACCGATCTTCTTCCAGTGAATCAAATCTTGAAACGGCCTCACACAGACGAGCCTTCAATCCATCGTAAGCTGTATAGGTTAAGTAATATCTATCATCTATCTTCGTTATTCTTGGATCCTCGCATCCTCCTGGTTTTTCGTAGTAAAAAGTTGGAACGATAATCGGCGTTGAATTGAGATGAAAATTAATACCATCGACACTTTCCGCAAGACCTATTCTCGAAGTTCCATTCCACGCGCCTACACCCGTCCAATCTTCTTCGCGATAAAGCAAATAGATCTTCCCATTTTTCGCGACCGCTGCGGGATTAAAAACGGCCTTTGCCCTTGCACCTGTCCCATATGGAAGAATTATCGGATTTTTTGAGTATTCTCGAAAACCGTAGAGTTGTGTCAAATCGAATCCTAAAGCAATTACAGAGCACAGAATTGTCAGAAACATAACGATCGTACAGAAAAAGATCACTTTTTTCATTTTAATCATCTCACACATCAGAATTCTTTTTCCACTTCCTTAACCGGTATCGTCGCGAGGGCTATGCAATTGTCAGCTCCTCCGTAGTAAACGAAATAATCATCCTTGTATCTGATCATCGCATCTGAAAACACGACATTTGGAACTTGACCGAAACGCTCAAAATCCTCTTCGGGTTCTAGTATAGGTTCTTGCGATCTCTTTACGAGTTTTGTGGGATCGTTTAAATCAAAAAGTGCAAATCCCAATCTGTAAACCATATCCTGATCTACTCCATGGTAAAGCATCAACCAACCGTGAGGTGTTTTTATTGGAGGAGCGCCGATTCCTATTTTTAAAGAATCCCAATACCCTTTTCTCGGTTTCATTATCGATTTGTGATCACTCCAATGTATCAGATCATCAGAGAAGGAAACCCATATATCTGGTTCAATCCTGTGATAAAGCATGTATCTGCCTTTAAATTTTTCTGGAAAAAGTGCGGCATCTTTGTCATCTTGATCTGGTAGGATAACACCATACCTTTTCCATATTATGAAATTGGTGGTGGAAGCCATGGAAACTCTTACACCTTTTTTGGAGTAAGCGGTGTACAGCATGTAATACTCGTCACCGATCTTTGTGAGTCTTGGATCTTCGCAACCTTTCGTTTCGAAATCGTTGGCAGGAGAAAAAACAGGTTTATCCAATCTTAAAAAGTGAACACCATCTGCACTCACGGCATATCCGATTCTCGAAACATCATCAATTCCCATCGCTCTGTAGACCATATGAAACAATTTTTCTTTTTCATCGTACACAACCGCACCGTTGAATATGAATCTTGATTCCCACGAATGTTCAGGTACTGGTAAAAGCAATGGATTCCTCACATCTCTTTTGAGTTTTAAGCTCATAAGATTTACCTCCGCTTTTTTATTTAAAAGACATGGATATTCCCTGTAAGAAGTATTTTCTGAATATTATGAATATGATAACCATTGGAATAGTCTGAATTACCGAACCAGCTAACAGCGGTCCCACATATATACCGTATGAATGATTGAACATGGCAAGCAACACGGCTAAAGGCATTTTACTATGATTTTGCATGACGATCAAAGGCCACAAAAAGTTATCCCATACTCCCATAAAGGTGAAAATCGTTACGATCGCCGTTGTCGATTTGCTCAATGGCACCATTATGTTGAAAACTATCCAAAAGAAATTCGCTCCATCCATCTTGGCGGCTTCTATGTAATCATCTGGAATGGATTTAAAAGATTGAGAAAACATGAAAACACCCCAGGCGCTCATCAAACCCGGAAGTATCATGGCAGAATAGGTATCTAAAAGTCCAAAACCTCTGATCACGATGTAAAGAGGAACGGTAAACATGAATCCCGGGAAAAGCATTTGATATATCACAAAATTGAAAAGCGCTTTTGCTCCACTAAATCTAACTTTGGCCACGGCATATCCAACAATCGCGGAAGTGATTATAACTGAAAGCGTTATTACCACTGAAATGAATATGCTGTTCAGTAATCCTCGTACAAAAGGAAAACCCATCTCATCTCCTACGCTTAAGATGAACGAGTAAGATTTCAACGTTAAATGCGTAGGTATCGTTCTCGTGTATATCTCACTTGCAGGTTTTAAAGAAGCCAATACCATCCACGCATATGGATAAAGCCATATGAGAGAAAGACCAAACATGATCACGTAAAAGATGATGCTTCTCACTTTTTTGTTTTTCTTCATGAAAAGCTCACATCTCTTTCTATAAGCTTGCGACTCACCCATATTATCGAAAAGCTCATAGCAGCGGCAACTATACTCCATGCCGCAGCGTAGCCGGCTTTGTATTTTTCAAAAGCCGTGGTGTATATCGTCAACATGAAAGTTTGAGTGGTGTTCAACGGTCCACCGCCGGTTATCATGAAGGGTTCTGTGAATATTCCAAAAGAAAGTCCTATGGCCAAAACTATTATCATCACAAAGGAAGGATTCAACAATGGAAGTGTTATTCTAAAGAATTTGGTCCATTTAGTCGCTCCATCTAAATCAGCCGCTTCATAAAGTTCCTTTGGGATCGCTTGTAAGCCCGCCAAGAATATCAAAGCGTAATAACCCACAAATTTCCACAACACTATGATAACAATCGATAACATGGCCCATGTTGGATCTGTGAACCACGGTATAACCACTCCAAAGGTATCGTACAAAAAATTGTTGATCGGTCCCGTACTGGAAAATATCTTGCTGAATACTATCGAGTAGGCAACACCAGAAGAGACGTTCGCCACAAGAAAGCTCATTGCAAAAAAAGCGCCAAAGTGTTTGGCCTTCGAAAGCGCTATGGCCAACGCCAAAGACAAAACAAGTACGGACGGTATGTAATAGAGCATAAAACGCGTCGTGTTCCACGTAACGGTCCAAAACATCGGATCCTGAAAAACATGAATGAAATTTTTAAGCCATATCATCTTTCTTGGAGTGATGAAATTCCATTTCGACATTGCCAAGAGCACAAGCCAAATGAAAGCGTATCCAAAGAATATGGAGGCAAATATCCAATAAGGTAAAGAGAGTAGCCATCCTTTTATGTTTTCGATCCTCTTTAAAGTCCTTATACCATTTTTCAAAACTCTCAGCTCCTTGAAAGAAATTAGAACATGAGGGCATCACGTGATGCCCTCATCTAAAACCTTGCTTACCTCATTGAGAAAGGATGTCGTTTATCTCTGCTGCCGTCTTTGCCAAAGCTTTATCAGGAGTCGTCTTCAAGTATTCCAGAGGTTCGATCAAATCATTTGTCATGGCTTGCTGAATGTCAACGGTCTTTGAAGTGGGAGCTGTCGGCACAGCGTACGGAACGTACTTAGCGTAGGCGGCTATTATTGGATCCTTGAAATATGGTTTGAAGAGAGGATTGGATAACAGATCTCCTCTCGCAGGAGGCATATTGGTGAGTTTAACCCAAAGAGCATCATGAGATGGATCGGAGAAAACCCATTTTATGAATTCCCATGCGGCTTCTTTGTTTTTGCAACTCTTAAACATAACCAAACCTTTCGTATCAGCATAAGTATAAACTGGTGAGTTGGCGGAATGATCATCCGGAACCAATGGAGGAGTAACGACTATATTTTTATAAACATTCGGGTAATGTTGTTTCACGTAAGGAATATGCCATGGACCTTCTACACTCCCTAAAACCGTTCCATTTTCCAAAGGATCTCGACCGTAATCGGTTGTTGCGTATCCTTTCTTAAACATCGTGTAGAAGAATGTGGCCACTTCTTTTCCGAATTTGTCATTTATAAACGTCATCTGTCTACTCACATCAAGATACGGTTTTCCATTACTCGCAGCATAGTAGTCCATGATGAAATCAAACCATCTATCCCACCACTTAGTTCCTCCAACTGGTCTGTAAGCATACCTTCTATGAGGTATTGTCACTTTTTCGGCGAGTTTATAGACATCTGAGTAGGTTCTTGGAGGAGCGTTAAATCCATTAGCCTTAAGTAGATCTTTTCTCCACCAAATCATCATGGGGTTAACGTATATGGGTATAACGTAGTAATGACCGTTATTTTCCCATCCTTTTATCACTTTTTCCATATGACGAGCTTTCAACAGCGCGTTGAAATCCGGGAAAGAGTCGAACGGAACGACAACGTTACTTTCGATCAACTCAGCGGCGAATCCGTTGAATATGTTCGTGCAGATATCAGGTTGACGATTTGAAGCTATGGCAGTAAGTATCGCTTCCTCTGAACTTCCAGTAGCCGGTATTTGCGACCATTTGATCTTGATGTTTGGATGAGTTTTCTCAAACATCGGAACCAGCGTCTTCCAGAAAAGGTTCTGGTTCGGGTTAGGAGCCGTCCACAACGTGATCGTCACAACTTTTGATAAGCCCACAATGCCCACGATGAGCATGATGGCCACCAAAAGCAGACCTACTCTCTTCATACTTCAATCCCCTCCTACTTTGAATTTAGGGTCAAATAGAACTGGCCCTCTTTATAAATTCGGTGAACAAAGAAATACGTGCGGGATAAACATCCTGGTTGTACATGATATCCATAAGTCTCTTTAAAGCCAAAGAACCCATCTCTCGCATCGGTACCCTTAAAGTGGAAAGTGAGGGTTCAAAGCGTTCTCCTTTCTCTATTCCATCAAAGCCTATCACCGAAATATCTTCAGGTACTCTAAAATGCAATTCCTTCAACGTCTCAATTACTTTGATGGCAATGGAATCATTCGATGTGAATATGGCATCTGGCACTCCATAACCGTTTAGCATCTTTCTGATAAGAGGAATCATATCTTCCATGATCTCATCGTTGTACTCGTAAACTTTTGGCAGAAGATTGTTCCTTTCCATAGTGGCCATGTAACCATCGTATCTATCTTTAAAACCAAAATGATTCAAAAAACCGTGAATGTGAACTATCTTTTTTAAATTTTTCGATATAAGATACTTAACGGCATAACTCGCTCCATCGTAACCATTGCTCACAACACAATCAACCTTAACGGTGGGAATGTATTGATCTACCAAAACAACCGGCATGTCTATACTTTTGAAAAACCTTACGTGCTCGGCTGTCGTATCTCCTCCTATTAAAAGTACTCCGTCAACACCTTTTAACTTTCTTTCATTTATATGATTTTCCATTTCAACTATCTCGATCAAACTTCGATTCAACTTTGCGGTATTTTGAACTCCTTTTATGACCATCGCATAAAACTCTTTGCTTTTAAGATCCAGAAATCTCATAATTCTCTTGCTTACCATTACAAATACGTGAGTCACATTTCGTTTGCTTGCCAAACGTTTTGCCCATGGATCTGTTTCGAAGTCGTATTTTCTCAACACCTTGAGAACTTTTTCACGAGTCTGTGGAGAAACGTTATCCACGTTGTTAAGCACCCTCGAAACGGTTGCCACCGAAACTTCCGCTCTTTTCGCTATTTCACGTATGTTCATCATCTATCCTCCTCGTACTGTAACCGGTTACATAATACCATCACCTTTGCCTCTTTGCAAACACGATTAAACACTAAATAATCATATTTAAGGCAATTACATGTGAATATGAACTAAATTCTTCTTAATTCTTAGTGTATCTTCTTTTTTCTTAAAAAATCATACACACTTTATGAAAAACGTATTATAAATAAAAAATAACTTAACTTTTTAATGCGTAACAATTAATCAATTATGTAACCGATTTCATAAATGAACAATGAACTAGAATTATGCTACGCTGATCATGGTAACCGATCAAGAGTCATTCTAAAATTAGGATATGAGGATATAGGAATGATTTCACGGCAAATACTTACTAAAGCTGGGGCGTAGCGGGAGAATAAAATTTAAAAAAATTAAAAACTTTTTCTCCATGATATAATTCGACATGAGGTGATTCGAATGTTCAAAATAAGGTTGTACGGCGATCCAGTGCTAAGAAAAGTGGCAAAGGAAATAGATCCAAAATCTCTAAGTGAGGAATTCATAGAAGAGATGGGAAAAACCATGTACTTGGACGATGGAGTTGGATTAGCCGCTCCTCAAATAGGGATCAGTGAAAGATTTTTCCTTTACGATATCGGTGAAAGGCTTAACATAGTGGTAAATCCGCAAATTCTTGAAAGATCTTCCGAAATAGAGATGGGTGAAGAAGGATGCCTGAGCATTCCGGATATTTTTGAGGAAGTTCCGCGATCTGTGAGAATAAAGGTTAGATACTACGACAGGTTCGCTCATGAGCACGTGGAAGAGCTTCAAGGATACGAAGCTAGAGTTTTTCAGCACGAATTCGACCACCTGAACGGTAAGCTTTTCATAGATTACATAAGCCCGGTGAAAAAGAGACTGTTAAGGCAAAAACTAAACGACATAAAGAAGAAAAGCGCGGAGATTTTAAAGGAAATTGAAAGATCTACCGCTCGCAAATAACGAGCGGTTTTTCGTTGGATCTCGAGTGTTATATGCGTTATATGAAAAACACTTTTAGGAGGTGCGCTCAATGAGAGTTTTGTTCTTAGGTTCCGCAAAATTTGCGATTGAAAGTCTGAAATATCTTTTAAACGAACACGAAATTTCCTTGATCGTAAGTCAACCCCCTCGACGT
>Ga0256840_1004446_pt1 | contig 10511 bp, 8 predicted proteins | sample 355202metaG_FD_185969 | JGI IMG/M metagenome (GOLD analysis project Ga0256840, IMG submission 185969) | Hydrothermal vent microbial communities from Mid Atlantic Ridge, Atlantic Ocean - 355-202 | ecosystem: Environmental > Aquatic > Marine > Hydrothermal vents | place: Atlantic Ocean: Mid...
TCGTCCACCCACGAGAAGTCTTTGCCGATGCTATAGCCGACAGAGCCGCAGGCATCATCATCGCCCATAACCACCCAAGCGGTACATTAGAAGCGAGCAGGGCAGATGTGGCTATTACCCAGAGGCTCATGGAGGTTTCTAAGCTGGTAGGCATAGAGTTGCTAGACCATGTGATACTCTCGAAGCAGGGGTATTTTAGCTTTTCGGATGAGGGGTTGTTGTGATTGAAAGATATGAAATCGTAAACAAATATGATGATACACCCGTAGGGGCGAACCCATGTGTTCGCCCTTTGGATGCACAACATATTCGCCCGTTTGGATTAAAAGGGCAGACACACGGGTCTGCCCCTACGGAAAAATATAATCGTCGTTCCATACGTTTACCTCATTATAATTATTCTTGGGCAGGGTATTATTTCATTACCATCACGGCACAAAATAGAGAGCATTTTTTTGGTGAGATACAAGATGGGGTAATGGTGTTGAATGTGGCGGGGGAGATGGTGCATAAATGGTATGAGAAATTGGAAGAGAAATTTCCAACCGTTAAAAATGATATGATGGTCATTATGCCAAATCATATTCATTTTATTGTTCAAATTTTGCAACCCGTAGGGGCGAACCCGTGTGTTCGCTCTTTGAATGGACAACATATTCGCCCATTTGGATTAAAAGGGCAGACACATGGGTCTGGAAACAAAGGGCAGACACATGGGTCTGCCCCTACGCAATCAAATATAATTTTGGGTGATATAATACAATGGTTCAAAACCATGACCACCAACACATACATTAAGATGGTAAAAAACAACACCTTACCACCCTTCAACAAACGTATATGGCAACGTAATTATTATGAACATGTGGTGCGTGATGAAAATGATTATGCACGCATTGCCGAATATATCGAAAACAACCCATCAACATGGAATGATGATATGTTAAACACGTAGGGGCGGACCCATGTGTCCGCCCTTTGGATGTACGGTGTGTCCGCCTTTGGAATCACGACGTGCTCGCCCTCTGGATGCACGGTGTGTCCGTCCCTTCAATGAAAATATCAGATATAGGGGCAGACACATGGGTCTGCCCCTACGGGGAATATATATGTGATTTTGGGTAAAATATACCATCTTAATTTGAGGGATGCCTTGTGACTTTAGAGAGCCTTGATATCAAACAACAGAAACTTCGTCAACTACAGCAGATACTTCCTGAGATATTTGAAGATGGGGAGATTATCCCTGAGAAGTTGCGTGATGTGTTTGGTGATAGTGTCAATGAATCTCATGCGCATTACAGCTTTACATGGGCAGGCAAAAGAGACTGCTACAAGACCATACGCGAAAAGACCCATGCGACACTCAAGGTAGATGAGGATGACAGCATACCTCATGGTGAGAATGTTTTTATAGAGGGTGACAACTTGGAGGTGCTGAAACTTCTACAACTCTCGTACCATAAAAAAGTCAAGATGATATACATCGACCCGCCATACAACAAAGACAAAGATTTTGTCTACTCCGACACTTGGGGCGACAGCATACACAACTACCTAGTACAGACCGATCAGCTCCGCGATGAGGGCTACACCACTACCAAGACCAATACAACAGGACGCAGACATACCAACTGGCTCAACATGATATACCCACGGCTTTGGCTCTCTCGAAACTTGCTCCGTGATGATGGGGTTATCTTTGTAAGTATCGATGATGATGAAGTGCACAACCTGCGTAAGGTGATGGATGAGATTTATGGGGAGGAGAATTTTGTAGAGCAATTGATTTGGAAAAGGAGAGCAACACCTCCAAATGATAGAGTTATAGGAAGGAATCATGAATATATTTTAGTTTATGCAAAAAAAATTGATTATTTAAACTTAAACTTGCAACCAAGAAGTAAAAAACTTAATGAGCAATATAGTAATCCAGACAATGACCTTAATGGGTCATGGAGTGCTTCAGATTTATCTGCAAATGGTAAAGGAGATAGATTATCAGCTAGTTGTATTTTCCCAATTTTAAATCCTGAAAACGGAGAAGAATATAATCCACCTCAAAATAAATGTTGGCTATACAATAAAGAAAAAATTGATAAATTTTTAAAAGAGGGAAGAATAGGTTTTCGTCAAAAAACTGGTACACCATTTTTAAAAAGGTACTTATCAGAAGTAAGACAAGGTATGACATTGCCAACTATTTTATCGGAAGTTGGATATTCAAGTGATTCAGCAAAAGAATTTAAATTGCTATTTGAAAATGATTATTTTGATTTTCCTAAACCTTTAAAGTTGTTAAAAAAACTTCTTGTTTCTGGAAGTAATAATAACGACATCATCTTAGACTTTTTCGCAGGCAGTGGCACTACAGCCCATGCTGTCATGGACTTAAACCAAGAAGACGGTGGCAATCGCAAATACATTCTCGTCCAACTCCCTGAAGCCACAGACCCCAAGAGTGAAGCCTACAAAGCAGGCTATAACAAGATAAGTGACATCACCAAAGAACGCATCAAAAGAGCCATGAAAAAACTGGATTACAAAGAGGGCTTCAAGTCATTTCGCCTCGACAAGTCCAACTTTCAAGTCTTTGAAGAGGTCAAAAAACGCCCAGACATGAGCTACGAAGAGATAGAAAAGATGCTCAAGATGAGTATGTTTCACGAAAATATCCTCACCCAAGGTGCCAAGGAGATGGACATCGTCTATGAAGTAGGACTCAAAAACGGGTTTACCCTAAGTGCAGAGGTGGGCGAGGTAACATCTGAAAAATACAGTTTCATCACCCTTAGAGAAGATGAGCGAGTGTTTTATTTCTGTTTTGACAAGCAGGTAGAGGGTGACATCGTACATGATATACCACAAGATGCCAAACTCATCTGCTACGAAAAAGCACTTACGACCAATGTCAAACTTAATCTGCGTGAGAATGTGGATTTGGAGGTGTTATGATGGCTGGTGTAGTATTGAAACGATTGTATCTTCACAACTTTAAAAGTTTTTGGGAAAGTGAATTTGAGTTTGGCAAATTAAACTGTCTCATAGCCCCTAACAACACTGGAAAAAGCAATCTCATAGAAGCACTGAAGTTTTTGGACAATCTTATCTATCAAAACAGTGTGGTAGCACTTTCGAAAGTAGGTATGAAGAAGATAAAAAACTATCATCACGATGAACCTCTCATGACAATAGAAGCTGACTTTCTTGTAAGAAATAGGGTACTTGTGGGTAATGAATTGATAGATTATGACATTATTTTGTATTTTCGTTATGGGTTTGACTTTGAGACTAAAGTGCCAAATATTGACATTGATGTTACAGGTAAGATAAAGTCTATACCTATAGATAGAGCAGATTTGAAACAGGGAGTAAGTGCTAGAACTATTGGGAGTTTTTCAGAAGATATAGAGAGATATGATGTGTATTATGATGAAGTTCTAAATAAGAAGAACTATCATGGATTTAATTTTAAGTATAACCATGCAACCTTGCGATATGAGATATTAACTAGATATGAAAAAACGGAAGAGACTATTACTAATTTGTTTGCTTTAAGTGTTGAAAAGCAAAATGAAGCACTAAAAAAAGAGATGAACTTAACCTTTGTTTTTAACAAAGAATATCTTTTCTCTTCTTATTATTTTAAAGCAGACAGTATGAAAAGACCTGAAATGACAGGTAAACCGTTATTGCTGGAAAATGGTAAAAATTTACCAGAATTTTTACAAGAATTGCATGATGAGACTTTTGAAGATATCTCTACCTCACTGATAGGCGAGGTAGAACTCGTACAGGGCATACGCATAGAAAAAGGTGTAGTGCCTCAGTTGGTTTTTGAAGAAGAGGTTGGTGACAAAAAACATTATGTAGCTTTGGCTGATATCTCTGATGGTACAGTGCATTTTATAGCCATAATGAGTGCGATATTGGGAAACAAGCAAGCGGTTGGGGTTATGATAGAAGAACCGGAACGACACATGCATATGAAAGTACTTTCATATATACTCGATACGATGAGAGATGATGATAAACAGATATTTTTTACGACGCATAGTATGGAGATAGTGCAACAACTTGAACTTGATGAGATTATCTTTATGTATAGGGATTATGATGGTGACACAAAGTCTAAAAGAGCAAAAGATATTGATAATATTAAAAAATTAATGAAAATTTATAAAAATGATTTGGTTGAGATGTTAAAAATAGGCATTTTAGATGATATGAATTTAGAGGAAGATTCATGAAAGTTGGTCTGATTGTTGAGGGAGACAGCGATAAAGAGTTCTTTGAAAAATATTTCAAACCACAATTAAAACGAGATATGCTTGTTGTGTCTTCTGGGAGAAGTAAATCGTGCCGTATATTAAATAAAGTTGCAGTACATAAAGATATTAAAGCCTTGATGGCTAAGAAATGTGAACATATTTTTGTTTTAGTTGATTTAGATACAAAGTGTGAAACATCGCAAAGACAATTTACTTGTATAATTAAATTAAAGGAATGGTATAGAAAAAAAATAGATACTGATGCTTTTGAAAATGTTACAGTTGCTGTAGTATCAAAAGAGATAGAAGCGTGGATGCTTTCGGCTTGGGAAAATAGTAATGGCAAAGTAAAAAAAGATTTGGAAAGAAAGTTTAATTCAAAAAAATCTTTAAGTGAAAAAGAGATGGTAAAAAGATTTTTGGGCTCAAGAAAGCATATTGATTGTACAAAGAATGACTCTTTAGCATATTTTATGTCAAAATTGGGACTATGATATGCACATAAAATACATCACCCAGCCTCACCAGACCAAAGCTGTTGATTCTATAGTCAGTCTTTTTCAGGGGCAAAGCAGACAAGTATGTGAGTATGATATATTTGACGGGGAAGCGGTATGTGGCAATGGGTATATATTAGATGATACATCAATACTTGAAAATTTGCAGAAGATACAAGAGGATAATGGTATAGAAGTGTCTTTGATGCTACAAAGTCGTGACTTTTCGGTAGAGATGGAAACGGGTACAGGAAAAACCTATGTGTATATCAAGTCTATACTGGAGCTTTATGCACGGTATGGATGGAACAAATATATTATTATTACACCTTCTATCGCCATAAGAGAGGGGGTATTAAGCTCTTTGGCTAGCATGAAAAGCCATTTTACATCACAGTATACATTTCCTTATGATTATTTTGAGTATGACTCTTCTAAACTTGGAAGTTTGAAACACTTTATCCGTGATGATGGCTTGCAAATCATGGTAATGACTATAGACAGCTTTAAAAGGGCCAATACCATACTCAACATGACCCAAGAGGGATTTGCAGGTACCCCCAAAGAGAGTCTGCAAAAAACAAATCCTATACTGATACTAGATGAACCGCAAAATATGGAGAGTGAACTTAGTAAAACCTCCATTTCTGAACTGCATCCTCTGTTTACATTGAGGTTTTCTGCTACACACAAAAACTATTACAATCTTATCTATAGGCTTACACCAAGAGAAGCACTCAGCAGAGGACTTGTAAAACAGATAGATGTACTGGCACTGAGTGAAAATCAGACGGTAAATGACAGCTATGTCAATGTGCTTAAAATAGAGATAGACAAAAAATCCAAAAGACCCGTAGCAACGCTGGAGCTCATAGTTAAAAACAAAGATGAGTTTGTCGCAAAGTCCGTGAAGATAAAAGGCAATGATAGCCTCAAAGAGAAGACAAAAAACCTCATCTACTCTGGATTTATCGTTGATGAAATCAATGCTAGAGAGATGTATATCGCTTTTGAAAATGGTGTGCGTTTGGAGCTAAATCAAATAAACGGTCAAGTCAAAAGGCAGATACAAGAGCAACAGATAACAGAAGCTATAGCGATGCATATGGAAAAATACGAAACCCTGAAACAGAAAAATATAAAAGTGTTGAGTCTCTTTTTTATAGACAGGGTGGCTAACTTTTTGAGCGATGAAGATGGCTGGATGCAGCGTTACTTTTGTAAAGAGTTTGACAGGCTAAAAGTGGGGTATGAGAGTTTTAGGGATTTGAAATGTGATGATGTGTATAAATACTACTTTGCTAAAAGAAAGTCCGGCTATATAGATGACCTTAAAAATAACGATAGCGACAGAAAACTGGCTAAAAAGACTTATGATCTCATCATGAAAGAGAAAGAGAAGCTTTTAAGTTTTGAGGAGACAACAAGTTTTATTTTTTCGCATAGTGCATTAAAAGAAGGGTGGGATAACCCTAATGTGTTTTTTATCACGACACTCAATGACACCAAATCAGAAATGAAAAAACGACAAATTCTTGGGCGTGGTGTGCGTTTGGCGGTAGATAAAGATGGGAAAAGAGTAGAAGATAAAGAGATAAACAGATTGACGGTGATAGCCAATGAAAGTTTTGATGACTTTGCTAGAGGATTACAGCTGGAGTATGAAGCTTCAGGTATCAGCCAAGGAAGTACACCGAATGATATAAAAAAGAAAATAAAAGCCATACGAAAATATAGTGAGAATGAGTTGGATACTGAATTTAAGGCTTTATGGAAAAAACTAAAAAGTAAAACCATTTTTGAACTCAAATTAGATGAAGAGAAATATAAAGAAAAAGTTATTTACAAACTCAATGACATAGAGACAAGAGAACAAAAGATTGTTAGGCAATTTGGTACTATAGAAGATGATATTTATGGGTATGTAGCAGAAGAGAAAAGTTTTGGATTGAATTTTGAACAGGTATTACCTGATTTGGTTTCTGTGATTGAACAAGAGATAGGGATTACAAGAGCATTTATTATAGAGATTTTGGACAGTGTTGATTTGAAACCCTTTATTACGAACAGTGATGCCTATATGAAAAGGGCACTAGAGGCATTTGATGATGCGAAACATGAGATATTGACAGAGAGTAGCGATGGCATTGTATATAGAGAAAATGGTGAACATTATGCATTCTCAAATGTTTTTCCAAGTGAGATTGATGGGTATGATTTTGAGCATTGTAAAAAAGGACTCTATGATGCAGAGCAGTGGGATTCCGGGATAGAAAAAGATTTTATTGACTGTGCTGATAGGCATTTTAAGTTTTTTGCAAAACTACCAAAGCGATTTAAAATCAGAACTCCGCTTGGAAACTATACGCCGGACTTTGCTCTAGTAAAATTGGATGAGAGTGAGGGTGCTTTTGTTGTCGAAACAAAAGGAAGTGAGAAGAGAAGTGAACTCAGAGGACACGAAAAATGGCAAATAGCCTATGCTAAACGGCATTTTAAGCTTTTGGATATTAACTATAGAGAGAGGGTTACTGGCTGTGATAAGGTGTAATAAACTTAGGTAGTGATGGGGGATTGCCTCTACGTTGTTTACCTTTCTACACTACAATAATCAAAAGGATTTTAAATGAATAAACAAAACTTTATCACACTTACACTTATTATCTCTGGGTTGGCACTCAATCCTGCTATGGCAGATAATGTTGAATGTAATAGGGCAGGCATGAAGTCTGCCCCTACGCAGACACAACAGCATAATCGTACTTCTGCGGTATCAGGTATCTCGACTGTTCTGTATAACAAAGGGCTCGATGAAGATGTGGCAGAGGAGCTGGCAGAAAATCTTGTAGAGGGTGAAGATGAGATGTACTTGTCACTGTTGCTTCAAACACTTGATGCTAAAAACATCGTAAGTCATGATGATATGCTAGCATACCTAGGTAATGCTGCTTTGCATCGTAAAAAGATAGATTTGAAAAAGTATGATGATCTTGTGGGGATGGTGAGCAAAATACAAAAGAAAGCTTTAGATGCAAACACCTTGAAACAACTTGGACATATTGCGAAATTGACGTAGGGGCAAACCTGTGTGTTTGCCCTTTGGATACACAAACGGTTCTAACATCATATTTGATGTCAAGAAATATATTTATTTGTAAACAAAGGGCAGATATGGAATCTGCCCCTACATTATGCTTAATAATATACTTTGGTTAACATAATATAAATTCTATTAAAAAAGTAAATCTCTTCTCCTCTGTGTAATTGTGCTAACACATAATGGTTTTAGAAATTCAAAAAATATCTGTATTTTGGGTTTTAGGTAAATAAAAATGTGTGAATGTATCTTGTGCTATTTTTTCTTCTTTGTATAAATTGAAAATACAAGCAATTAAAAATCGAATTTATACTTTTTCTACCAAATGAGAATTCTTACATTTTTGTTTTAGCTACAGTAAAAATATCTATTTTGAAAATAGAGAAATATTTCCCAATGAGTGTTTAGCATTTTTTCATCATGGCATTTAAAAATCAAGTGACATTTTTATATCACTCATTCCATTTTTCATTTAGTCAAAACCTACAATAATTAAAAATATAGCCTCATATACTAATATTTATTAGTATTATATATTCCCTATTCAACTTTCTTTGGTTTTGTTGCAATAAAAATATTCCTATCTTCTACAAAGTACGTATATTAGGGCTTTATGTGTATATTTAAGAACAAGTGTTCATTAATTAAATGTAGAGAAAGAATAAAAGTGAACACTTGTTCTTTTTAGAAACAAACCAATACAAACTAAAAGAACACTTGTTCATAAAAATAAAATAGAAACTATTGACATATGAACAAATGTTCACTATAATAGCATCAAAGGAGTCACTATGAACGATGAGAGCGTCACTTCCCTACCTAGTAAAGGGAGTAAAACAAAAGAGAAAATACTTAAAACTTCACTCAAACTCTTTGCTAGCAAAGGATATAAGGCTACAACGGTACGAGATATAGCAGGTGCTATGGGTGTGAAGCAATCGGCACTCTATAACCACTTTAAGAACAAAGATGCCATACTTGAAACCCTTATAAGCAACCTTACCTCTTCTGCCATCGTCACATTGTTTGATGGTAAAGATGCTCAGGAGCTTCATAAACAGGGAAAAGCACTTTTAGCAAGCATTGCCACTACTTTTAAGCTTTTGAGCTTTGATGGGCAAAATGAGGCGCTTTATAAGCTACTTATGCAGGAGATATTCCGCAATGAGGGCATAAGAGAGATATATAATGAGCATTTTTACCAGGAAAACGTTAAAAAACTCTCTGGTATCTTCTTTGGAATGATGCAAGAGGAGCTGATAAAGTCTTCTGACCCCCTATTGTTAGCAAATGAGTTCTTTTCGCCCTTGTTTTTCTACCAGATGCAGGTTTCTTTGCTAAAATTAGACAAAAAATCGACCTCTTCTGTGGTTTCGATGTTTGAAAAGCATGTAGATTACTTCTGGGACAACATCAAGGCAGAGAAGCAAGAGACGCTGTTTTAGCGTAATATACTAAATAATATTAATATTATTCAATTTTAAAATTAAAAAATATGGAGAATGAAATGGATAAAAAAGAAGATTTATTCGCACAAAAGTCAAAATCGTGGGATATGAACTCAAAGCGGGTACAAAATGCCAAAGGTATCGCTGAACTCATAGTAAAAAATATAAAACTTGATAAATCTATGGAGCTTATGGACTTTGGTGCAGGTACAGGGCTTTTGAGCTACTTTGTAGCACCCTATGTCAAGAAAATAGTCGCTGTAGACAACTCCCCTTCTATGCTATTGGAGTTTGAAGCCAAATGTAATGAATTTGTCTGTGAAACAGAGGTCATAGAGAAAGATTTGAGTGTAGAGACGTTGGAGAGAAAGTTTGATGGCATCATCTCTTCGATGACCATACACCATCTGGATGATACTATCGCCCTATTTCGTAAGTTTTATGCTATGCTCGATGATGGTGGGTTCATCGCCATTGCAGACTTAGACAGTGAAGATGGTAGCTTCCACTCTGACAATACTGGGGTACATCACCATGGTTTTGACCGTGAAGCCTTGCAACTCATAGCCGAAGAAGCAGGGTTTAAAGAGGTGAAGTTCGATTTGGCAAGTACTATAGAAAAACCACACCGTACATTTACCGTATTTTTACTGACAGCGGTGAAATAAGATGAAGTATGTATGGCTTAGCATCTTTACTGTCACACTTGTTTGGTCTGCTGTAGCACCGAAAGATATGTTTACATGGTTTTTAGAGGTAGTACCTGCACTGATAGGTTTTGTGCTCATTGTGCTGACGTACAAAAAGTTTCCGTTGACTCCCCTCCTTTATACACTTATACTTGTGCATATGATAGTCTTGATGGTAGGTGGTCACTACACCTATGCTGAAGTACCACTGTTTGACAGTATTAAAGAGCTGTTACACCAAGCACGCAATAACTACGACAAAGTAGGACACTTTATGCAAGGCTTCATGCCTGCAATATTGGCTAGAGAACTGCTTATACGTAAAGGAGTGGTAAAAAAGTCGGCACTTTGGTTGAACTATATCATTTTGAGTATAGTGTTGGCATTTTCAGCATTTTATGAGCTAATAGAGTGGTGGGTGGCACTTTTTTCAGGAGAAGATGCCGAAGCATTCTTAGGTACACAGGGCTATGTATGGGATACACAGTCCGATATGATGATGGCACTCA
>Ga0256840_1004447_pt1 | contig 10511 bp, 10 predicted proteins | sample 355202metaG_FD_185969 | JGI IMG/M metagenome (GOLD analysis project Ga0256840, IMG submission 185969) | Hydrothermal vent microbial communities from Mid Atlantic Ridge, Atlantic Ocean - 355-202 | ecosystem: Environmental > Aquatic > Marine > Hydrothermal vents | place: Atlantic Ocean: Mid...
TATTGGCGGTAGCCTCGTTCCCTTTGGCGGGCACAATATCCTAGAACCTGCGGCACTCAAGAAGCCCGTCCTGTCCGGCCCCTTTTACAGTAACCTACAAGCGCTGTTCGATACCTTTGCACAAGAGGGCGCACTCAAAATTACGACATCCGTAGAAGACTTAGGCAAGACGTTAATTGAGCTGAGTCAACACCCAAAAACACGCCAAATACTTGGACAAAAAGCCTACGATAGCTTTCACCAAAACAGCGGGGCACTTAACAAGCTTTTAAGTGAAATCGCAGACTTAAAAATACTGGGGTCAGAGTAAGAGACAAAAGCACCTCTACCTCTATCCTGGCTAATTCACCTCTTATAAAGAAATAATTTTACACTGACCCCAAACTTATTTTTTCAGATCTAATTTATAACCAAAGCCACGCACCGTTTTAATCAATGAACCATCAAACCCTTCATCCATCTTGCGCCTAAGATTTCGAATGTAGACTTCGACCACATTGGTTAGCGGATCGGCATTATAGCCCCATACTTGGTCTAGAATTTGACTACGACTAAAGACTCGACCCGGTGACAGCATAAAATATTCAAGCAACGCATACTCCTTAGGCGTAAGTTCAATTTGCTGCCCATCACGATACACTTCTCTGGTCTCTCGGTTAAGCGTTAATCCTTCCACCACCAGCTCCGCGACTTGTTCTTTATAGCCTTTTGCCCCTTTATTGCGGCGTAATAGTGCTTGAATACGTGCCACTAACTCGTCAAACGCAAACGGCTTAGTCAAATAATCATCTGCCCCTAAGCGTAGCCCCTCCACTTTGTCTTCTATAGAGTCCATTGCCGTTAACATCAATACGGGCAATGTTATTCCTTGTTGGCGAAGCTGGCGACACACCTCTTGTCCATTCATATCCGGCAACATTAAGTCCAGCAGTAACAGGTCATACTCCCTATTCATTAGCTTCTGCAATCCTTGCTCGCCATTGGTTGCAAATTCAATTAAATAGCCCTCAGCTTCAAGACCTCGCTTAACAAACTCTAAAATTCGAGCATCGTCTTCTATTATTAATATTGTCATAGTTGCTACGGTATCCAAAGTATATTGTTCTCCACTCCCTTTAGCCTAAGAAAACAGAAAGGAGGAGGGAAGAAAAGTTTATAAAATTTGTTTGTTTAATGCCAATTTAGGCAACGTCACAATCACGCAAGTACCCTTACCTGGTTCACTGCTAATCTCAATCTGTCCTTGATGATTTTCAACAATGGACTTTGCAAGTGAGAGCCCTAAACCTGATCCAGAATGTATTCTTTTTCGTGCTCGCTCTCCACGGAAAAACCGTTCAAATACAAGTTCAATCTCTTCAGCAGGAATCCCAATTCCTTGATCACAAACTATAATTTGAACCTGTTCACGCAACTCTTTAAGTGAAACAACCACCTCTCCCTTTGGATCGGAGTAACAACACGCATTATCAATTAAGATAAGCAGTAACTGGCGAAAACGAACCGGATCTGCACACACCATCACGGGCGAGTCTGGAACATCTACTCGTAAGAGTAACTGGTTTTGCTTTGTTAACGCTTGTGTTTCGTCACATAATTCGACAATCAAATCATTTAAAACTAACACACTCAATTCAAAGCGAAAACTTGTGGACTCAGACCGTGCCATAAACAGCAAATCTTCCACCAATTTAGCTAGCTGAGCCGAAAGCTCCACAATCCGTTGCAACGCTTCTTGATACTCCTCAATCCGCTTCACTCTACCACGCAGGGTTACTTCAGCCTCGCCACGAATGGCGGCTAACGGAGTTCGTAATTCATGACTGATGTCCGCAAAAAATCGACGGCGTCCTTCGTCAATGAGCTGTAATTTATTATTGGCTTGTTGTAGCGCTTGCGTTCGTTCTTTAACCCGCTCTTCTAACTCCGCTTGCTTTTGTTCTAAACGAGCCGTCATATCATTAAAATGTTTCGCTAAATAAGTAAATTCATCGTCTCCAGGCAGGATAATACGGTGCTGCAAATCTCCTTTTGAGACCTTTCGCACACCGCTTACCAAATTATCCAGTGAATAACGAAGGTTTCGCAACAACCAAATGCCTAAGGCCAACGCCAACAACAGTGCTAATAACGCCGTGACGGTGGCAATAAATTTAAGGTCATCTAAGAGTATTTGTGCTTGCTCTCGTGCATAGGCTACCTCTGCTAATTCGGCATTAATTGCGGCATCAATTAACGGCTTAAACTCACTATCAATCGTCTCTTCCAAAACAATTCTCAATACATCTTTTGCTGAAGATTCTGCCCCTCGTGCCTGCAATAAAATAATACGTTCAAACGCCCAAACTCCCTCTGTTAACACTTTTTCCAGTCCAGAAACTTGTTTAAGCTCTTCAATTTCATGCGCTCTTTCATCATCATCAACTTGCTCAATTTCAGCCTCAATCGAGGCACGTAAATTTTTTAATGATTGGTGTAAGGTTTGATAGGACTGCTTGGCCTGATCAACATTCGCTTGCTCTTTTAACACAACAATGTCAACTCGCTCTTTAAAATAGCGATAGGCATCATGCGACAACTGAATATATGCTTGTGCCGCATCTTGGGCGCGCTGGGCACGCTCAAAATAGTACTCCGAACGATAGGTTCCCCAATAAAGAATAGCAGAGAGCATTAAGATAAGGGAAAGTAAGGCTATAATGGCACTGGTAAGTTTAAATTTATACATAGCGAGTATAATACCAACCGCTTTCATAAATTACATTAAAGTTTACCGAATGGTCAACCGTTCTACCACAGCTTCGGTCTAAACCTTGCTTGCTAACACTCATAAATACAACCTTTTTGACCTTGTAGGATTTTTACCATGCTAAACAAAGGAAACGGTCGTCGATTTCATCGCGTCAACATGCCGGTTCGCTATTTCATCACTCCCAGCTCTCCCATTCGTGATCGAGAAATTTATGCAACAGGAACCAACTACTTTCCTGAAAGTACTCTTAAACTTATTGAAACTAAAAAAAATCTGATTCTACAATCAGTTCAAAAAATCCAAACCAGCGATCACTTATTAAAAACGCTATTTACCGAAATGATCGAAGTAATTGAATTTTTTGGAGACTGCTTAAAAGCGATTACCAATGGAAAAAGTCCAAAGTCTGATCTCAAATATTGGATTCAACTAAAAGATCGCCAAAAAGGCTTTAAACAGGCAGCTCCTCTAGAGAAAACCTCTCCAAAAACCTTTAGTTACATCCAGGCAATTGAGCATAAATACCTAACCTATCTTGATAGCATGGTAAAAAGTATTGAAAACTCTACCCCTTCCCATTTTTTTGTACAAGGAAGGTTACCATCTGCTTTTAAGATTGATGAGCTACTGGTCACCTTTCGAAACCCTAAGCTGCAAAAAATTCCATTAATTCAGGCCTTATTACATGTCTCTGAATTTATGGAAACCTATTTGGCAGTTTATCAACGCATCAATGATGATAACTATTTAAAACAGTTTCCTAAAGAGTGGCCATTTAAAGAAGCAAATGTTAGTGCTAGCGGCTTAGCGGTTTTTATGAGCAAAGGATTTAAGCTCTACTCAAAGGTAGATGCCTACCTCTATTTTGAAGCAGAAAATAAATTACTCTCTTTTGATGGAACCGTCGTAGGTTTTCGTACTGTCCAAGACTACCAAGAACGCATTGCAATTAACTTTGAGTTTCCCAGTGGGCACGATCAAAAATTTTTACAACAAGAGATTCAAAAATACGAAGTGGAAGAGTGTATGGATCTTCCACTATGAATACGATTTTAAGGAGAGACCACAATGCTTGGAAGTAGCCACGATATTGATCCTAGCTTTATCAACAATCTACCTTTATCTCTTAGAGATCCCGCATCGGCTCTTATTCGGGTCGCGAGCTTAAAAGACATGTTAAAAATGCGCCAAGACCCAAGCTGTCACTTTTTATATGAGGATTTTCAACTAACAAATACTCAATGGAAAACAGCCTTAAATGCTGCGATTTTAACCAAAATAAGCTACTTTGAAATTGAACTCGGATTTCCAAGCATCTATATAGATAAATTACTTGAAATTGCATCGTACGCCTGTGGCTTACCGAATAAGCCCGCGCCAGTTCTATATCAGGCGATGATTCACGAACACCACCAAATGGCGGCTTGGATTAAAAAAGCCGTGTTTATTCAACAACAAACCTTAAGGCGTAATCAAGCACGAGAGGGAGGGGGGAAAAAATAAAAAAGCAATCCCTAAGCATTTAAAGGGGCAATGTAAGGCGTTGCTACTCGCTTCATACAATCTTGCAGCTCAGCGTATTGCAAAAACAGCGTAATTTCTCTCTCTTGCTCACCAGTAAGTACATCAAATTCGATACTCACCCGAGTATTCAATAATGCCTCTTCAGCCAGTTCTTGTGACACCACTTTACCTCGGCAAATCACAATATGGCTTTGTATATCCATATAGAGATCCATCTTAGTAAACAACGTATATTTATCATTGGTCATAAAACTACACCCAGATGGATTCAAGTTAACTTGATAGTGTTTCCACTCCTCTGGGCTTGAGGTTTTACGATACGCTTCTTTTAAGTTCTCTAGTACCATTGCTTGGATATTAATTTTTTCAACCATCCTCTGCAATATTTTCGCAGGCAATACACCCGACTTCGCTAAATTCTCTAAATTTTTGACATACGCCTTATCATCAAACCGTTTTTGAGACAAACCTTGGTATACAAATTCACCCGTCTTTATTCCACTTCTCAAAACATCATTTAACTCTTGAATATACCCATCTATAGCGTCATACAAGCCCAAAATAAGCGGCGCAATACTAGACTCTTTTTTACTGGTCGGACGACTAAACTCATGATCTTTTTTTAAACGCAATGTATAGTCACCAGCGACACTTGTCTCCTTGAACTCTATAATAAAATCTAACATCCACCACATAAAGTCTAACCGAGTATTTAACATCGTAAAAACCTGTGATGCCGCTGGACTACGTTCGAAGACTTGTTGTAAAGCGTCATGCAGTGATTCGTTAATTTCTTGCAGCCTCACTTCATCTTCACGACAGATCAACTGGCGTCTTTCTGAGCGAACCTGCTGACCATAACGACCCACTGGCTCCATGTGCATAGGTAAGATAACATCACACCAAAAAAACTGCCTAGGATTAAGCATTTCACTCCTCTTGAGACCTCTTTGCACGAGAGGGACGCGAGAGAAAAAAGAGATGAAATTTGACTGATTGAGGCGGAAATCGCAGGGAATACCTAGGTATTCACAAGGTTTTCAACGAAAATCAGGCGAATTTCAGACTTTTTTATCCGTGCATCCTTTCGTGCAAAGGTCTCCTCTTAAAAGTTATTTACGCTGAATGGGCTTAAGCCCGTCACAAGGACATCCCTCAAAAGTAAAGGCTTGACCAAACCCTTTTATATACCCTCCTTTAATCACGCTTAATTGAATCAGATGAAAGTCCGGTAAGCTGACCAATAAAGGAATGACCTCACCAAACTTCTGCTCAAATTGTGAGGCTAATGCTGAAAAGGCTTCCGACTCTCTAAAGATTTCAGAGGGCAAAAGCTGTAACGTTAGCCGCTCACGAGCAAATGCTTGTTCAGGATCCGGCTCATCGGCAACCAGTAGCCCGCTAATTAGTTTGAGAGTGTTGCCTTGTTCCAAGTCACTATGCCGCTCACTGAGTAGATGCAATATATTTTGTGTGTGTTGCGCCAACTCACTGATCAAGATATATAAATTTCCCGTATCATCCGCAATAAAAGGGGTAATACTGGTCTCTGAAACCCCATTTAAGTTAACGGTACTCAAAATAATACTGTGACGAGCTTGCCAAAATTCACGACACTGCTGCTGATTTGTCATACGGTATACTCACACACATAATGTTGATTTTAACCAGTTTACAATATCCTCAATCTCTTGTGCACAAACCTGATGCTCCATCGGATAGCTTTGCCACTGAATTGTGTAGCCACGCTTAGTCAGCGCTTTGTAAGAGTGTTCTGCAACCTCAATTGGAATCACGGAATCAAATTGACCATGCGCCATTAAAATAGGCATATTGCGATGTTGCGAAAACTGTTGTGGCATTGGACAATAAGTAGACAGCGCCATAATACCGGCTAAACGATGACCGAAACTTAACCCCGCATGGAGTGCAATTAATCCCCCTTGCGAAAACCCTGCGAGTACAATTTTATCCGCAGCAATCCCTTGGTCTAACTGTGTTTGAAGTAAGTCGTATATTTGATAACACGACACCCGAATGCCCGCCGCATCAATATCATTCATAAAATCGGTACTTCGAATATCGTACCAAGAACGCATTTCCATCCCCCCGTTAATCGTCACAGGCTGTACGGGCGCATGAGGAAATATAAACCGAATACCATGGTTATTGGGTAAATCTAACTGGGGAACCAGTCCAGCAAAGTCATTACCATCCGCCCCTAAACCGTGCAGCCAAATAACAGAGGAAGTAACCTCCCCTTGTGGTTCAATAATAATGGGGGTCTCTTGTGTTGCTTGAATTCGCATAAAAACCTTCTTATTTCTGGAGACCTTTGCACGAGGGGGACGTGAGAAAAAAAAGAGATAAAATTTGACTGATTGAGGCGAGAATCGTAGGGAATCGCTAGCTATTCGCAAGATTTTCAACAAAAATCAGGCATATTTTAGCCTTTTTTATCCGTGTATCCTCTCGTGCAAAGGTCTCTTCTGATAAAATGCTCTCATTTTAAATGAACTCTGAATGATTTGGTTATGAAAATGCATGCTCGATTTTATTTTGCTGTGCTCTTAGCACTCACCCTGCTTTTTAATTCCGCATGTGGCAAAAAAAGCGACTTAACCTTACCTGAAGAGCCTACCGAAAATATCGAGAAGACAGAATGACACCATCAGAAGCCAGCGCGCCTTTCCAGCCCTTAAATAATGTTCTTCACGCTGAGAACGTCTCTTTAGAACAGTTAGCAAAAGCGCATGGCACGCCTCTTTTTGTCTACTCGAAGACAGAATTAGAAACGCGCTGGACAGCATTTGACCAAGCCTTTGGTACGCAACCACACCTCATCTGTTATGCGGTCAAAGCCAACTCAAACCTTGCCGTATTAAACTGTTTGGCAAAACTTGGCTCTGGTTTTGATATTGTCTCTCAAGGCGAGTTAGAGCGGGTACTTCGTGCCGGTGGTGACCCTAAAAAAGTGGTCTTCTCGGGGGTCTGTAAACAGTCCGCTGAAATTCGTCGTGCCTTAGAGGTGGGGATTCGCTGTTTTAATATTGAGTCACATGCCGAGCTGGATCGTATTCAGTCGGTCGCGCAGTCACTCGATTTAATCGCCGATATCTCTATTCGAGTCAATCCAGACGTGGATGCGCAAACGCACCCTTATATTTCCACGGGACTAAAAGACAATAAATTTGGCGTGGACATCAATACCGCGCCTGAACTTTATGCCGATGCCTGTGCGCTCTCCCATATAAACCCCATTGGCATTGACTGCCATATTGGCTCACAGCTCACCGATATCAGTCCATTTATTGATGCATTAGAGCGGGTATTAAACTTAAAAGAGACCTTGTCTGAAATGGGCATTGCGATTCATCACCTAGACTTAGGCGGCGGACTGGGCATTCAGTATACCGATGAAACACCCCCTGAAATTACCGAGTATATTCAGGCAATCTTAAAAAAACTAAACGACAAACACGTTGAGATTATCCTTGAACCGGGTCGTGCGATCGTAGGAAATGCCGGAATTTTACTCACCGAAGTTGAATACTTAAAGCCGACCAAACATAAAAACTTTGCCATCATTGATTCCGGCATGAACGACCTAATTCGCCCTGCGTTGTATCAAGCCTATCAAGAAATTGTAGCGGTCACCCCAAGAAATGATGGACTTGAAGCCACATGGGATATTGTTGGACCTGTTTGTGAAACAGGTGATTTTTTAGGTAAAGATCGCTGCTTGAACTTAAAAGCGGGCGATCTATTAGCGGTCATGTCCTCTGGTGCTTATGGCTTTACCATGAGTTCCAACTACAATACTCGTCCAAAAGCGGCGGAAATCATGGTACAAGGCGATCAATCATGGTTGGTTCGCCCGCGTGAAACCTATGATGATTTAATGGGTTCGGAACGGTTAATTACCGTTTAAATGTTTCCTTCTGCTAACCATAAATGCAGTTCAGATAACTGCTTTGCACTGGGTAATTGATTCTTCTCCCCCCTTACTCTCACGATAACGGGGGATTTTTCCAAATGGTTTTCCTGTAACGGTTGCTCAATTAAAGCACCCCAGATGCCTGCGACATCTTGCCATGCAAACAGCTGAAAACGTTCTTTTTCAAACTCCAACCACCAAGCATGTTGCTGTCTCTGACTTAAAGAAAACCACTCGTTTTTAGTAAACAATCTTGTTGGCGTCTCGAACAATATAAGCTCACTCCCCTCCACAACACTCAACGGTTCTTTTAACCAGCCTTGATACAACTTAGTCACCTCCACCAAATAACGACAGGCTCCAATTTGACTCACCTCTTGCTTAGGCAAGTTCAACCACGCCGCAAGTGCATAAGCATCTTGCAACAGTGCCACCATACTTTGGCACTGCATAGGACGACAAGGGAGCTGTGCTAACGCATGATGCAATCGACTGCCAATCAGTTCGGGAAACACGCTTGCCAAAGAGAGTGCCATCGAATTAATACGCGGTAAGGACTGTAACGCCGTTAAACGTTGCTCATCCATTAAACACACCTCAACCTGCTCCGCAATTTGTTCATTGACTCGGCGTAACCGAAGGTTCCGCAAAAACTTAACCGCTTCTGCCTTATCTGGCCAGCCCACTTGTGCGACTAAATTTTGACGTTTCCCTGAGAGGAGTGCGACAATTTCAGGCTCCGTTAATGCCGAGCACATTAGCCGCCAAACCAACATCGGCGCATGATCCAGTAACTCTAAAATTTGAGGGTACTTACCTGAATAGTGCAGCATTTTGAGTTGGTGAGAAGGAAACAAGGCGCAACTCTCTTGCACCCATTTAGGAATCTGTTTACGCCACAAAGCCAATTGAGAGAAGTTAGACCACGCGAATACCCTTAAGTGACTTGGGTACTCAGGTACTTTAGAGGAACGCATCATCAAATCATCCCAACTCGGCACCTGAAGCACCCCTAATTCAGGATATATTTTACGGCAATCAATCCATAAAACGTGCATCTCATCATCCCAAAAACAGTATTGTGCCAACATTTGTTGCTTTATCTCTTGATGAGAAATAGGGAGATTTGATAACACAGAGCGTCCAATGAATTTAAAAAATGGAAAAAAAGGGAGGGGGGTAAAACATAAAAGCCCCAAATAAATGGGGCTAGAAGACAACTAAAGTCATTTGATAGAAAGCATATCACTTCTAATCATCGTCGTCATCATCATACTGTTTATTCGCATACCTCTTCGCGTACTTTTTAGCATACTTTTTCGCGTATTTTTCAGCATACCTATCAGAGCACCCCTCTGTATTTGTATACGCTTCAACATATTTTTCTACATACGCTTCAGCATATCTCTTCGCATCTCTTTTAGAATACTCTCCTGATCGATTTTTAAAATACTTTTTAGCATGTTTTTTAAAGTATTTCTTAGCATGTTTCTTGTGATTTCCATCGCTACAATTATGTTTTTTATGCCCATGTCCATATTCTCCACCATCATTATTATCGACAACATACCCGTCTGTTAAGAATTACCGCTTCAGAGGCAGGAGAACATATTGATTATCGACAACATACCCGTCTGTTAAGGTCATTAAAAAGGCTACGATGGCATCTTCTTGATCACTGGATAATCCAAGATTCCCCATTCGGCGCTGCTCCATATTTTGAGCCACCTCAGGCAGTCCCCACTCACCCGTATCACGCAAATTATAAAAACGAACGACCTCTTTCAGCGTTTTTAATACCCCATTATGCATATAAGGTGCAGTTAACTCGACATTACGCAACGTAGGCACTTTAAAACGTCCATTCTCTGATGCGATATTTAAAACACCACCCAGCCCTAAATCAATTTTTCTTAGTGCGGCATTATTAAATCCAGATGACGAAGAACAACTATCAGAATCTTCTGATGAACCCGGAAAAACAATCACCACACATGAACCACTCGAACTCGATAAGTCTTTAAACGGAAACTCTGTGTTTCTTGGAAGACCTAAGTTGTAGTACTGAAAATCGGTAAATAAAATCGGTGCACTAGGTGTCGGTGTATTACTGCCACATCCTCCTGAATAATGACCATGGCCATGACGATGTCTATGTCGCGTTTGTTCATGACCATTCGTAGCTTGCCCATGCTGATAACCATAACGATGTCTGTTATGCTTAAAGTCGCCACACTGCTCGCCATAGCCTATATGTCCATTATGTCCGCGATGTCCATGATGCTCTATATTTTCATC
>Ga0256840_1004448_pt1 | contig 10510 bp, 10 predicted proteins | sample 355202metaG_FD_185969 | JGI IMG/M metagenome (GOLD analysis project Ga0256840, IMG submission 185969) | Hydrothermal vent microbial communities from Mid Atlantic Ridge, Atlantic Ocean - 355-202 | ecosystem: Environmental > Aquatic > Marine > Hydrothermal vents | place: Atlantic Ocean: Mid...
GTGCTAATTCGGCTGATGGCGGGCGTGTAATAACGCGATCTGGAATAATCTCCTTGTATGAGGCAGACTCGCCCGTTAGTAAATCACCATCACCAATGCTATTGCGATAGCGCGCTAAATCATAGACAGTAACTTTGAACACGTCTTTTAACGGTGCGTAGCCTCCTGCCATATCACCATAAAGCGTTGCATAGCCCACCGCCATTTCACTTTTATTGCCTGTTGCTAAGAGCATTTTACCCAGCTTATTCGACATTGCCATAAGGATTACGCCACGTGATCTTGCTTGTAGGTTCTCTTCGGTGACATCATTCTCCATGCCATCAAATTCTTTTGAGAGCGCATCGGTAAAGCTATTGAAAATTGACTCGATAGGTATCTCACGGTATTTTACGCCCTGCGTTTTCGCTTGCTGTGCAGCATCGTGTTTACTGATATCGGCGGTATAACGAAAGGGCATCATTATCGCTTCGACATTCTCAGCACCCAAAGCATCAACGGCAATAGCCATAGTAAGAGCAGAATCAATACCACCTGATAAACCTAACATCACACCTGGAAAACCATTTTTGTTAACGTAATCTTTTACACCCAATACAAGCGCATTATAAATATTGGCAAGTTTGTTTTGTGTCCGTGGTGTTATCGCGCTGAGCGACTTTTTAAAGGGAACATTAACCGTGAATATGCCCGCTTCAAAGCTAGGCGCTTGAAAAATTAGCTGTCCTGCGGGGTCAACGACCAGTGACTCACCATCAAAAATTAATTCGTCTTGCCCGCCAACTAAGTTGGCATAAACAATAGGAAGCTCATTATCAGTAGAACGTTTTTCCAGTATATTTAGGCGCTCAACCGTTTTATTTGAACGAAATGGTGATGCATTTAATACGAAGAGTATTTCAGCGCCTGTCTGTTTGGCGTCTTGTGCAGGGGCTTCCATCCAAATATCTTCACAGATTAGCAATCCAACCTTATGTCCTGCTATATCAACAACCATGCTTTCTTTACCGCGTCTAAAATAGCGTTTTTCATCAAATACACGATAGTTAGGTAAATGTTGTTTTGCGTAGGTCTGGGTGATTTTTCCGTCTTGCATTACACAAGCTGCGTTGAATAATTTACCTTCTTTTTCTAATGGCGCACCGATAACGACAGTTATATCTTTTACCGCTTTTGCGATTTTCTCTAAGGTATCTTCAACTTTTTTTAAGAAAGCTGGGCGAAATAGCAAATCCTCAGGTGGATAGCCTGTGATGACTAATTCGGGAAAAAGAATAGCATCTGCGTTCTCTTTTTTTGCTTGTGAGATAGCATCTAATACAAGTTGAGTATTATGTTTAAAACTACCAACGATAGGATTTACTTGTGCAATGGATACATTTAGTGACATGAAATGATTTTATTATGAATGATCGAAATAACCTACTGAAATTAGAAATAAAAAAGGGGATGCATTCTATGAATACATCCCCTTTTTTAAAAACTCAACTTAATGATTTTACTTTTTTACAAGCGCATCACGAATCTCAGTTAGTAAGTCTTCTTGTGAAGGGCCTTTTTCTTCTTCTGGCTCTGGCTTATCGTTACGTGTTGCTATTTTAACAATAATAAATACAACTGCCATAATGATTAAGAAGTCGATAAAATTTTGTACGAATGATCCCCATTTAAGCATAATTGGATCAAGTCCTTTATCACCGCCACCAACATCAGCCAACTTCATACCTAGGTCTGCAAAGTTAACACCGCCTAATGCAACACCAATTGGTGGCATAATTACATCACTAACTAATGATGAAATTAACTTGCCAGAAGCAACACCAATAATAATACCGGTTGCCATATCAATTAAGCTTCCGCCTAATGCAAACTCTTTAAAATCTGAAATCATACCCATTTTGAAGCTCCTCTAATTAAAATAATATCCGTATAAGACTCCACTATAGTAGAGCACCGACCAACAAGGTTCAATTTATTTGATTTAAGTCATCGATCAGAGGGAATAATTACAATTTTCTTAGGGTTAATTTCTTTAATTTGTTTAGCAATTTCAACAGGAATCAAACTACGTTTGCTTGCCAAAAAAGTGATAGCCAGTTTTCCTTCCACTAGCTCATCTTGCTGTTTTTCTGTTACAAATAGATATTTAATACTTGTCCCCACAACAAAGTTAAAACGAATTTCGGCCTCATCATTATTGAGTAAATTGTCAGAAATTAGTTTATTCGTTTTGTCATTCATTTCTTTTTTGAGTTTTGCCGCTTCTTGTTTTTTTCGAGCAAGCTCTTGCTTTTCTTTATTTTCGAGCTGCTTACGTTCCCCATAAAACTTTGCAAGATCTGATTGCTCAGCCTGTTTCTTTGGTGCTTTATTAACAAAAGTCTTTTTTTGCTTTAGCTTAGGTTTTCGTTTCGGCTTTTCTGTCGCTTTTTTGACTTGCTCTTCGGTAACAAGACCAGCTTTTAATAATTGATCGCTTAATGAACTCATAGTGTATCTATTTTGTTGAAAGATGGCGTATTAAAGCATGATTTTGAATTTTTTAATTCTATCACCTCTGTTTTTAGACATTTTGTGTAATTTTCATACTAATCAAGATGCTTCAAGCAACATCAACACTTCCTTCGAAAGGTGTAACAATTTACTTTTTGTAAACTTACCGTTTTGTTGTTTAAAACTGATAACTTAATTATTAGAGTGAAACTCTTAACACCTAAGCCGCACAAAAAAGCAAAAAATAGAAGCCGGAAAGCTATAAATACCCTCAATTCAATTATTTAATGTCAGAAAGGTAGGAAAGCGGTACTTTTTACGCTATCAGCCGTTATAATGCGTCGTTTAATTAAGCTAAAAGTGGATAAAAATGATTTTTGATAATATTGAAGTAGGAAGCGATGTTCCAAATATTGTAAATGTTGTTATTGAAATACCAGCAGCCTCATCACCCGTAAAATATGAAATAGAAAAAGAAAGTGGTGCGCTTTTTGTAGATCGCTTTATGTCGGCTCCAATTTTTTACCCTGCTAATTACGGCTTTATTCCACATACATTAGCAGATGATGGTGATGCAATGGATGTTTTGGTTGTGACGCCAACACCATTGGTTCATAACTGTGTTATTCCTGCTCGCCCTGTTGGTGTTTTGAACATGACAGATGAAGCAGGTATTGATGCTAAGATTTTAGCAGTTCCTGCTCATGGTTTACACTCCGCATCCGACCACATTCAAAGCTATAAAGATTTACCACCATTGTTGATGGATCAGATTGAGCACTTCTTTGAATACTACAAGGTTCTTGATAAAGACAAATGGGTGAAGCTTGATGGTTGGGATGATGCTGCCGTGGCTAAACAGATTATTTTAGACAGTATTAAAATGTATCAAGATAGCCTTTAAACTGAATCCGTGACTTCACTACGACGCAGCACACAAACTATTGATTAATTAAGAATTTAAAAATACTCGCTTAAACTACGGGTGACGCTAATCTTTTTGAAAATCTTGTGCTAAATCAATATCTTACACCCTGATATCCGCATTGAAGTCACGGATTCAGGTTTAAACATTTTCAAAAAAACTATACTCCAATATTGGAGATATGACAAACAAAGGGGCATATGGAAAAACGGGTAACTATAAAAAGTGAGCGCGCGGAATATCGCCTGTTTCGCTCGCGTGCTTTTGTTGCCGCCGCCCTTGTTTTTATCGCCTTAGCGTTTATTCTTTTACGCCTTGTTTTTTTACAAGTCACTAGTTTTGAGCATTACACCAAACTCTCCAAAGAAAACTATCAAAAACGTATCCCTATTCCTCCTGTTCGCGGTTTAATCTATGATCGTAATGGCGCGCTCCTAGCAGATAATCATATTGAATATGTTTTAGATGCTAAGCGTGATGATGTGAAAGATATGGATGGCATGTTAAAGCGCCTTATGCAACTCCTGCCAATCACGCCTCAAGATGTAGCTAAATTTAAACAGAAACTGCGAGTAAACTCTCGTTTTCAAGCTGTTGTTTTACGGAAAAATTTAACCGAGGAAGAGATTGCGGCCTTTTCAGCAAATCGTCTCCGATTTGAAGGTTTTAACGTCAGCGTTCGTGTACAACGAAATTACCCATTAGGATCTGTTGCCAGTCATTTACTGGGTTATGTAGGTCGTATAGATAAAAAAGACCTCAAAAATGTTAATAAAGAAGAATATAAAGGCAGCACTCATATCGGCAAAACAGGAATTGAAAAATACTATGAATCACGGCTCCATGGTAAAGCAGGCTATGAGCTAATGGAGGTGGATGCACATGGAAAACCCCAACTAAAGCTGGATGATGAAGCACCCATTGCAGGCGAAGATTTATATTTAAGTATCGACCTAGAATTACAAGTAAAAGCAGAGGAATTATTACGAGAGTATAATGGCGCTATTGTAGCAATTGACCCACAAAATGGAGAGGTTTTAGCGATGGCAAGTATGCCAGCTTTTGACCCCAACTTATTTGTTAATGGTATTTCTTATTCTAATTACAATGCACTTCGAGATAACCCTGACAGACCTTTATATAATCGTGCCCTACAGGGCTCTTACCCACCTGGCTCAACTATAAAACCAATGGCAGCGCTATCAGGTTTAAATGCAGGTGTTGTTACACCTTCTAGCACTGTAAATGGAAAAGGCTTTTTCCAAATTCCAGGTAATAAACACAGATTTAGATGCTGGAAAAAAGTAGGACATGGACACATAAGCCTTAACCGTGCTATCTACCAATCATGTGATGTTTATTTTTATGATCTCGCCTTTAGAATGGGCATCAAGCGCTACTCTAAAGCAATGAATCGATTTGGCTTTGGATTAAAGACAGGCATTGATTTACCTAGTGAACGTTCTGCATTAATGCCAACAGCTGAGTGGAAGCGTAAACGATACGATAAGTTTTGGTATCCTGGTGATACTGTTAATACAGGTATTGGGCAAGGCTTCTTTACAGCTACTCCTCTACAACTCGCTTATGCTACAGCAACACTAGCAATGCATGGGCGCAAGTTTCGCCCTCATATCTTGCGCGCAACACGAATTTCTCGAAATTTACCCGAAAAGTTAGTAACTCCGGAACAATTGCCGTCCATTGGGGTCACAAAACTACGCTATTGGGATGATGTAATAAGAGGAATGGTCAATGTGGTACACGGCGAACACGGTACAGGAAGACGCTCTGGCGCAGGCGCGAAATATCGTTTTGCTGGTAAAACAGGTACTGCGCAAGTCTTTGGTATTGCTCAAAATAAAACTTATGATGCAAGCAAACTCCGAAAAAAACTGCATGACCACTCTTTGTTTGTTGGCTTTGCGCCCTTGAAAAACCCACGTATCGCTATAGCTGTCATTGCAGAAAATGCCGGAGGTGGGAGTAAAGTAGCCGCACCACTGGCAAGAGAACTACTTGATACTTATTTACTTACTGACAAACAAAAAGAAGAAATTAGACTGAAACAAGAAGCTAAAACCCAGAAAAAAACCGTAGGCGAGCAATGAATAATAATATTGGGACAATCATTTATCGTTGGTTAATTGCTATCGACCTTGTTTTAATTGTCGCCTTAATATTATTAATTTCACTTGGTACCGCTATTTTATTTAGTGCTACAGGTGAAAATGAAGCTATGATGAATACACATACTATTCATCTAATACTGGCAACACTCGTCATGCTAATTGCATCACAAATACCCAGTGAAATGCTGAATCGCTGGTCCATTTGGATTTATTTATTTGGTGTTATTGTTCTTATTTTAGTTCTAGTTCAAGGTACGATGGGCAAAGGTGCACAACGTTGGCTAGAGGTTGGTAGTTTGCGCTTTCAACCTTCCGAAGTAATGAAACTCGCTGTGCCGATGATGGTAGCAAGTTACTTCTCAAAAAGAAATTTACCGCCAAGCTTTAAAGATGTTTTTATCGCAAGCATTTTAGTGCTTGTACCTATGCTTCTCATTGTAAAGCAACCCGACTTAGGCACAGCATTACTCGTAGGAACAGCAGGTTTTTTTGTTATTTATTTTGCAGGTCTACCTTGGAAATGGCTAGCCGCGACTGCCGTATCAGCTATGATTGCTGCCCCTTTAATATTCTATTTTGGAATGCATGATTACCAGCGACAACGTGTATTAACCTTATTCAACCCCGATGCTGACCGCTTAGGTTCTGGCTATCACATCATTCAATCAACAATCGCGATTGGCTCTGGAGGAGTTTATGGAAAAGGCTGGTTAAATGGTGATCAATCACGCTTAGATTTTCTACCAGAACGCCATACTGATTTTATCTTCGCTGTTTTTGGGGAAGAGTTTGGACTATTAGGTAATATCATTTTATTTGGGCTGTATATTTTTATTATTTGGCGTGGTTTGTACTTAGCATCACAAGGGCAAGATACATTTGCAAGGCTTCTCGGTGGCAGTTTAAGTTTAACCTTTTTTATCTACCTTTTAGTCAATACAGGCATGGTCAGTGGCGTTTTACCTGTCGTTGGTGTGCCATTGCCATTAATCAGTTATGGTGGAACATCTTTAGTAACACTCATGGCCGCATTCGGTTTTCTTATGGGTATGAAAAAACGCAAAAAAGGCTATGGACAATCATCACAATAATAAGGATATAAATGAGAATGAATATTAGTTTCAAACAAATATTTTTTATTTTACTACTTACCGGCAGTTATCAAACCATCACCGTTGCAGATGTTAAAAATAACTATCTATACTATCCTGCAATGCAAAAATTTATAAACCGCATGATAGATAAAGGTTTTGATCGTCAGACATTAATAAAAACCTTCTCTAATGTTCAACGTGATGAAAATGTTTTAGCTAAAGTACAATCACCTGCAGAAGCTAAGCCTTGGCAACAGTATCGTCCCATTTTCGTCACCGAAAAACGTGCTGCTGCTGGTGTCATATTTTGGAATCGACATCAACGTGTTTTGCAAGCAGCGAGCCAACAATTTGGAGTACCCCCTGAAATTATTGTTGCTATTATTGGTGTGGAAACGTTTTATGGTCGTCACACTGGTAAACATAATGTGCTTCGAAGTCTAACAACATTAGCAATGGACTTTCCAAAACGTGAAAAATTTTATACCAACGAGCTAGATCATTTCTTACATTTTATTCGTGAAGAACGTATCCCTAATCCTTTTAGTTTAAAGGGCTCTTATGCAGGAGCAATGGGTTTAGGACAGTTTATTTCAAGCAGCTATAGAAATTTTGGGATTGATTTTAATGGCGATAAACACCGTGATTTATGGCACCCAGAAGATGCAATCGGTAGTGTGGCTAACTACTTTGCAAAGCATGGCTGGAAGACAAGAGGCGATGTTACTGTTCCCGCTCGTATCGTAGGGCAGTTTTATGGTAAAATCGTCAATACAAAAGCTAATAAACCTACTCACTCATTACCACAGCTTGCGCAATATGGAGTACAAGCACAAGGACAAATAAACTCCACACGAGTAGCACTATTAGAATTAGAAGGATCTCAGGGCAAAGAATACTGGATAACAGGTGATAATTTTTATGTAATCACACGTTACAACCATAGCCCTAAATATGCTATGGCAGTTTATCAACTAGCAAATGAAATAAAGCGCAAAAAAATGGCGCATTAATTGCTGTAGTAAATTATAAATTCACAAGGGGACTAGAAATGACTAATTACAAGTTGTTGTTAAGTAGTACAATAATATTAAGCATATCACTATCAGGCTGTAGTACTATCAACAAGGCAGGAAAATCTGCTCGAAATATGATGAGTTTTGGCCAACAAAATAGTAGTAACATTACAGTGAATGAAAAGCTTATCATCCCACCCAGTTTGAAAGTACCTGCAACTCCTGCTCAATCCGTTAGAACCAATCAAAAAAGACCTACAACAAAAATAAATACTTCAAATAAAAACTATTATGTAGTTGTTGGCACATACACTAGCCAACCTAAGGCATTTGATACATTTGTGCGCCTATCCTCTATTGGCTTGCCAGGCGCGACAATGGAATCTCGAAAAGCGAAGAGTGGTCAGCTATTACACATGGTTCGCTTAGGCCCATATCAAAAACAAGATAGCATCGACAGAGTAACCAATAGCCTTACCAGCGATGGCTTAACCCAATTCAAAGTTGTAGAAAACTAAAGAGCACCTCTATACCATTATGAACGTTTTATTTAAAACCCTACAAACAACTTTATTGATTGTTTTATTTACAATATCTCCCATTTATGCAGCAGATGAAGCCCCGAGTGAACCGGATCTTAAAGCTAGTAGTTATTTACTGATAGACTTTCACAGCGGTATTGTATTAGCTGAAAAAAATCAGGATAAGAGAATAGAACCTGCCAGCATCACAAAATTAATGACTGCTTATGTAATTTATGATGCGCTAAAAAAAGGCAGTATTTCACTAGATGACAATGTACTCATCAGCGAAAAATCGTGGAAGATGGAAGGTTCGCGTATGTTTGTTGAAGCGGGCAAAAAAGTTCCGCTAAAAAGGATGTTATCAGGGTTAGTGATTCAATCAGGCAATGATGCAGCGGTTGCACTCGCTGAGCATATAGCGGGCAGTGAAGAGGCGTTTGTTTCACGAATGAATGAATGGGCGAAAAGGCTTGGCATGAACTCTACCCACTTCATGAATGCTACAGGGTGGCCTGCTGAGAACCATTACACAACAGCAAGAGATATTGCCAAACTAACACGCGTTCTAATTAAAGAGTTTCCCGAGCATTACAAACTTCATGCTAAAAAATCTTATAGCTACAATGGAATAAAGCAATATAACCGCAATAAACTTTTATGGCGTGATAAGACTGTAGATGGCGTCAAAACGGGCCATACAGAATCTGCAGGATACTGCTTAGTTGCATCTTCTAAACGCAATGGAATGCGTTTAATCTCCGTTATGCTAGGAACAAAATCAGAAAAAGAGCGTGCTGATTACAGCCAAGAATTACTGGAATATGGCTTCCGCTTCTTTGAAACCCATAAACTGTACGATTCGGGTTCCGTACTCGCAGAAGCACGTATTTGGAAAGGAACTAAAAAAACTATCCCTGCTGGACTAATGAACGACTTCTACATTACCGTACAAAAAGGACGTTACAAAAATCTTAAGGGTTTAATGGAACTTGATACGACTCTTGATGCACCCATTAAACGTGGTGATATTGTAGGTAAAGCCATCTTTAAAGATGGTGCTACTATTATTAAAGAAATCCCTTTATTTGCACTTGATTCTGTCGATGCTGGTGGCTTCTGGTCAAAAGTAACTGGCAGCATTCAAAAGTTGTTTAACTAATGAGTGATACTAATAAACCATCTGAAGAAGAATCTCTCATTGATTTTCCTTGCGACTTTCCTGTAAAAGTTATGGGTGTCGCTATCCCCGAATTTCACAGCTGCATTGAGGTGATTGCCAAAAAGCATGATCCTGAATTTATCAGTGATGACACAAAACATAAAATCAGTAAGACTGGTAAGTACGTTAGCCTAACACTAAATATCCATGCCAAGGATAAAGCCCAATTAGATGCAATCTACCAAGATTTGACCGATCATGAGCTGGTACTTTGGGCGCTGTAGAGTATTCATCGTTTGTAGTAAATCAGCTTGGCAAACAAGAATACCAACCCGTTTGGCAAGCCATGCAAGATTTCACACTGGCGCGTAATAGTCATACTGTCGATGAATTATGGGTCGTTGAACACCCACCTATTTTCACGCTTGGACGCAATGGCAAAGAAAGTCATATCCTGAATAAATCTGACATACCAATCATAAAAGTAGATCGCGGTGGACAAGTCACTTACCATGGGCCTGGGCAACTCGTTCTTTATTTCCTATTAGATTTACACCGCAGAAAACTCGGTATTCGCCAACTCGTTACTCTCATTGAAGACTGCCTAGTTGCGTTACTTAACCAACATAAAATTGATGCTTATAGCGATAGAAAAGCCCCTGGTGTCTATGTCAATAAACAAAAAATAGCAGCATTAGGCTTACGTGTATCAAAAGGTTGTACCACTCATGGATTGAGTTTAAATATTGATATGGATCTATCGCCATTTCAAGATATTAACCCTTGTGGTTATGAAAACTTAGAAATAACTCAGTGTAAAGACCTTGGAATAAGTGATAACTTTCAAGAATTAACAAATGCACTACTAAGTTTGATTGAAAAAGCACTAGAAAGGGGCTAAAAACTTAGAAATTAGCTATTTAACGATAGCCACCCCCCCTTTTTTTCGATGATTTGTATCTGAAGTAGGGTTAAAAAACACAAATCAACGAAAAAAAGGGGGGGTGTGAACAACTGGAACATAGGTAACACTTTAAACCGGGAGACTGTAACTAATTCTGTGTAACTGCCCGTTTTAAACATAGTCTTTTAGTCGGTCTTCAAACTCGATAATAAACCTATTCAATGCTGGTTTCCAATTTCTAATTGGCATTGTCCATTTCTTTG
>Ga0256840_1004449_pt1 | contig 10510 bp, 8 predicted proteins | sample 355202metaG_FD_185969 | JGI IMG/M metagenome (GOLD analysis project Ga0256840, IMG submission 185969) | Hydrothermal vent microbial communities from Mid Atlantic Ridge, Atlantic Ocean - 355-202 | ecosystem: Environmental > Aquatic > Marine > Hydrothermal vents | place: Atlantic Ocean: Mid...
ACAAGAAAAATGGCACCTACGATTGCCGCTATACCATGAATACCAAAAACATCAAGCGTATCATCTAAATTAAAAATATGTTTTTTGCTCACAAATATATAACTTGCCAATGATGCAAAAAATCCAAGAATAATTGCAGCATAAGGTTGAACAACGCCGGCAGCCGGAGTAATTACAACCAAACCTGCTAAAATACCACTTATAAAACCTAACACTGTTGCTTTTCCTTGATGAATAGTTTCTGCCAATATCCAAGCAACAGCACCTGCTGCCGCGGCAACTTGTGTAGCAGCCAAGGCTTGAGCCGTAGATAAACTTGATGAAATACTACTTCCTGCATTAAAACCAAACCAACCTACCCATAATAAACCGGCACCTATAACTGTCATTACCAGATTGTTGGGGCGAGTAGCTATATTTGGATATCCTCTTCTTTGACCAATAAATACGGCAGCTACTAAACCGGCTACTGCAGCGCTAATGTGCACTACTGTTCCTCCGGCAAAATCGATTGCACCATTTGCACCTAAATTAAACAGAAAACCATCTTCAGCCCAAACCCAATGACATAAAGGGTTGTAAACAAATATTCCCCAAAGTGCAATAAAAAGCACATAGGCTTTAAACGATACTCTTTCGGCAAATGCACCGGCAATTAGCGCAGGTGTAATAATGGCAAACTTGCCTTGAAACATTGTAAAAACATATTCAGGTATTCCGGCTTCCATAATTTTATCATCAATACCTTTCAAAAAAAAGTAATCCCAGTTCCATCCAAACCAACCGCCAAGAATATTAGAACCAAACGACATGCTGTATCCTACAGCTACCCATAAAATGGTCATTATACCCATGGCTACAAAGGAGTGCATCATTGTACCTAATACATTCTTTGTTCGCACCAGACCTCCATAGAACATAGCTAAGCCCGGCACCATTAGTAAAACCAGTGCTGTGGATGTAAGCATCCAAGCGGTTGCTCCTGAATCGACAGGAATGTCTTTTGAGGCAATTACATCGGCAAATAAATTAGAATTTGTACTCAAAATAAGTCCTGCTGTTAAAATAATTTTTGTCCTGATTCTTTTCATAATTATTTAGTTGTTGGTTAATGAATAATGTTTGACAGTGCAAAGGTGTGAATTTTTTAGGGGGTGTGCAAAAAATTATTAATTATTTTTAAATTTATCTATTATTTTTCAGGGGGTAAGTGTTTTATTTTGTATTTATTGTTAATAATAGGTGTTGTTTGTAGGGGGGTAAATAAAAAAAGCTCCCTTTTAGTTAAGGAAGCTTTAGCAAAGTTTAAAACAATACCTGTTTTACATTAAAAAAATGTCAATTCGACAAATTTTTTCAAACTAATTGTTGCAAATTAACCAAGATAAGTTTTCAATAATTTGCTTTTTGATTTTTGTCGTAATCGTTTTATGGCTTTTTCTTTAATTTGTCGAACACGCTCTCTGGTTAAACCAAATTTTTCACCAATTTCTTCTAATGATAATTCTTGACAATTAATTCCAAAAAAATGCTTTATAATATCTTTTTCACGAATGGTTAAAGTAGATAAAGCACGTTCAATTTCTTGATTTAATGATTCTTTTATCAAAGAGTTATCTGCTTTGGGGGAATCGTTATTGGAAAGAACATCGAGTAAACTGTTCTCCTCTCCATCAACAAAAGGTGCATCTACCGATATGTGTTTCCCTGAAATCCGAATAGCTTGTGTTACCTTTTCACTCGGTAATTCCAATATTTTTGCCAGCTCTTGGGGAGTAGGAATACGTTCGTACTTTTGTTCAAACTGGGAAAAAGCTTTATTTAAACGATTTAATGAGCCTACCTGATTTAATGGTAAACGAATAATTCTTGATTGTTCGGCAAGTGCCTGCAAAATTGATTGTCGAATCCACCAAACTGCATAAGAAATAAATTTAAAACCTCTTGTTTCATCAAATTTTTCAGCAGCTTTAATTAAGCCGATATTTCCTTCGTTAATTAAATCCGGTAAGGTTAAGCCTTGATTTTGATATTGTTTTGCCACTGAAACAACAAAACGTAAGTTTGCCTTTGTCAAACGCTCTAAAGCAGTTTGATCTCCTTTTCTTATTCTTTGGGCAAGTTCTACTTCTTCTTCTGCCGAAATAAGTTCTTCACGCCCAATTTCTTGTAAATATTTATCTAATGATGCACTTTCTCTGTTGGTAATTGATTTAGTGATTTTTAATTGTCTCATGCGCCCTGAAAAGTTTTATTGGTATAAAATAAATCATGAAAACTAATAATATATGCAATATCATTATATTTTTAAAAAATCACGAACAAATTACATAAAATGCATAAATATTTACATAAATGTATTATTTTTAAAGATAATGTAAGTTAATATATTGATTAATTAATCTAAACCAAAGGCATAATACTCTATAAGACCATTAGGATAAACACCTTTTAAAAACACACCTCCTTTTGCATTTTTCAAAACTGTTTCAATATCATCAACTGAACTGATTTTAACCTTATTTATATACAAAATAATATAACCCTCATGAACACCGGCTTTCATCAGTTTTCCCGGATACAGTTCGCTTATTTTTACGCCAAAATCAATACCAAAATATTCTTTTTCTGCTTTGTTGAGCGGTTCAAAACGTGCACCCAAGACACTCTCAACATCTGTTTCAATGGGTTTAGTAGTTCCTCTCTGATTTTGCAGTACCACATCATATTTCAGAAGATCATTTTTTCGCCTTATGCTTACCAATATTTTATCGCCGGGACGATAACGACTCAATTGTTCTTGAAATTCAGAGATTTTATTAATGGCAACATTATTGATTTTCAAAATTATATCACCTTCCCTAATTCCTGCTTTACGAGCTGCACCATTTTCTTGCAAAGCACTTACAAATACTCCCTCAATTTTTTTAACACCCAATTGCTTGGCAACACTTGCATCAACATCTAATAGGCTGACGCCCATTAAAGCACGTTGAACCACACCATACTCCATTAAATCACCTACAACTTTTCGCACAATACTTGCCGGAATAGCAAAAGAATACCCTGTGTAAGAACCTGTTTTTGAGAATATTGCTGTATTAATACCCACCAATTCTCCACGAGTATTTACCAGTGCTCCCCCACTATTTCCCGGATTAACCGCTGCATCGGTTTGAATAAACGATTCGATTGAATAAGAACTTCGGTTATTTACATTAATGTTTCTGGCTTTTGCACTAACTATTCCTGCAGTTACGGTAGATGTTAAATTAAATGGATTGCCTATTGCCAAAACCCATTCACCAATTTTTAGTTTATCCGAATCACCAAAAGGGATATTTATTAAATTATCGGCATCAATTTTTAATAAAGCTAAATCCGTATTTGGGTCAACCCCAATTATTTTGGCTTTAAAGCTTCGCTTATCATTTAAAACTACTTCTATTTGATTAGATTTATCAATCACATGATTATTGGTAACAATATAACCATCAGAAGAAATAATTACCCCTGAACCTGATGCCATATATGCTTGCGATGGTGAACGTCCGAAAAAGAATTCATACATCGGATTTTGATTTTCATCTACATAAACTGTTTTTATATGTACTACCGAATGAACTGATTTTTCAGCAGCCTCGGTAAAATCAACGTTTTCAATAGGAGCTAAATTGCGAACCGTTTTACTATAATTTGGAATTTCTATTTTGTTGTGCTGTTTAGCTATTAATTCTTTAACTACAAAATTGTGATACAGCACTATAGATAAAAATCCAATAAGTATAGAAACAAACAAGTTTAGTATAATTTTTTTTATTTTCATTTTTTACAGTTTTTATCAAAATTATTAAGACAGAATATTAATTTTGCAATGTAAAGTAAAGCAATCAAAAAATTTAATACAAGCAATTAACTAAATTTAACAATTAAACATGATTTTAAAATTTGAAAAATATCAAGGTGCAGGAAATGATTTTATTTTGATTGATAACCGTAATCAACAGATTAAAGATTTAAAGCCGGAAACGATTAAGTTTTTGTGCGACCGCCATTTTGGTATTGGTGCGGATGGTTTAATGTTGTTAAACGCTCATGAAAAGTATGATTTTGAAATGGATTATTACAACGCAGATGGAAGTAACGGAGCCATGTGTGGTAACGGTGGCAGATGTATTGTTGCTTTCGCAAAACAACTTGGAATAATTTCAGAACATACACGTTTTCTTGCAGGCGATGGTTTACACGAAGCATTTATTGACAAACAAGCTAAGATAAAACTAAAAATGGCTGATGTATTGAAAGTTAAACAGAATGAAGATACTTTTTTTATAAATACCGGTGTCCCCCATCATGTAGAATTTGACAATGATATTTTCCGTATCGATGTTTATGCAAAAGGTAAAGAAATTCGTTATAGTGAAAAATACAAAAACGAAGGAACAAATGTAAATTTTGTACAAATTAATAAAAACGAAGGGATAAAAATTCGCACTTATGAGCGTGGAGTCGAAAATGAAACACTTGCTTGCGGAACCGGTGCTGTTGCATCAGCTATTGCTTATTATCAAAAATTCAAACCAAAAGTATCTATTGTTAAAGTAAAGGCATTAGGTGGTGAGCTTGAAATAAGTTTCAAAGAAAAAGATAATAAATATACAGATGTTTATTTAAGTGGTCCTGCAAAACATGTTTTTAGCGGAGAAATAGAGATTTAATTATCAGACTTCAAATCGTCTATTAGGGCATTTGAACCTGATTTTTGTACATAATCTCTCAATCCAAGCAGTAATATATTATCGATTCAATCATTCAATCATTCAGTCATTCAGTCATTCAGTCATTACTCCAATAGATATTATCAAAATTTATATCCTAATTGTATCCAAAATCCCCAACGATTATTAAAATTATTTTTACTTACTTTAAACTCTAGCGGACCTATAATCGTATTACTACCAATGCCTATTGCACCACCCAGCAAAAACTCATCTGCAATAACTAATTCATTTATTCTATTACTTTTAAAAGCTCCATCGGCATTTATACTGATGTATTTATTTTTTAAAAACTCATATCTAAAACCGATACGTCCTTTTAATATATTTAAAGCTGTAAATTCCATAAACCTTGCCCCACTAAATGGAATAACATAAGAGTTATAGTTCATTTCTCCACCTAAACGGTAATAATCACCAATAAAAATACTATCGGATAATACAAGTGTGCCATCAAAAGCATAATTAAAATTGAGTTTTTTACCAATAGGAATATAACGATTAAAATATAATGAAAATCGCCAGTAATTTTTATTGTAAGAATAATTTTTGCTTAATGGCAACAATAAATAATCGGCATTTAAATTGGCACTAATACCTTTAGTCGGAAAATCAGTACGATCATAAGTATCAATATAAATCTTTCCAAACAATTTTAGAAAACTTAAATCAGCGTTATACTTACTTTGTTCTAATTCAATAATATTGAAATATTCATATTTATATTCAGTCCCCAAAGCCAAATAAACTGAATTTGATAATGATGATACACCTGCTAATTTTCCAGAAAAACGCTGATGTCTCATAGATAAGCTCAGCGAATCTTCGGGCAAATATAATTTTTCAACTAAGGTAAAATAGTTTAATATTGACCGAAATCCGATACTGGGTTTATACTTGGTAAAAATGGAATAATCAATGGTAGCTTCCGGAGCTTCGCTTAATTTCCCGCTTAGTAGTAGTTTTGAACCTTCGCCAAGAATATTCCTGAATGTTCCGTTAAGTAATAAGGATGCATTAAAGTAATTATTGTAATTAGCTCCTACTTTTATTACAGAAAAAGGTTTTTCATAAACACGAATTACTAAAATGTTTTTATCGCCTTGTTGAATAATTTTATAATTTACTTTTTCAAAAAATTGCGAACCGTAAACCCTGTCCACCCCTTTTTCAATATCTTTTAAATCTACCCAGGTTGGGATTTTAATTTTTAAGCTGCTCCGAACTAATTTTTCAGATACTTTTTCTAAACCTTCAATTCTTACTTTATTAATAAATATTGAGTATAAAGAAGCACTCTTTATGATCTTGCGTTTTGGCTGATGATATTTTTCTAAACTTTTGGCAAGCGCAGCAATTTTATCTTTCATTGCCATAGCAGCCTCTTCGCCTCTGTTGATTAAAGTATCCGTAGCATCAAAACTAGCAGCACTATAGCCACTTATGTCAGGAGATATTAAAATGTCGCAAAGTTTTTTCTCATTTTCAACTAAGAAAGCATTTCTGAAACTTGCAGCTTGGTCCATTATAGCAAGCATTGAAGTAAGCTCATCTTTTTTATACAAAGGCGAACCAACATCTACGGCAATAATTATATCGGCGCCCATATTTTTAGCATCCGAAGCAGGCAGGTTTCGCACCAATCCGCCATCAACCAACAAATGACCGTCAATTTCAACAGGAGCAAATACCGAAGGAATGGACATACTTGCCCTTAATGCATCGGGCAAAAAACCTTTATCCATAACATAGGCTTCACCGGTTTCAATATCGGTTGCAACACAAGCAAAAGGGATTGGAAACTTCAAAAAATCGTTTTGTCCATGAACCGGCCAAGTAATTTTCGACAGCAACTTTTCCAATTTTTGTCCGGAAATCATTCCTTTTGGTAAAACAAAACTGCCGTTTCTATATGGAAATTGCAGAAGATATTTATCTGATTCATTTTTTTCTTCTACCGAAATATCAGAGCGCTTAATACTGCCGGTAAATATTTCGTTCCAATCAATTTTTTTTGTTAATTTTTCCAAATCATCTGCAGAGTACCCAATAGCATATAATCCACCAATAATGGAGCCCATACTTGTACCGGTAATATAATCAATAGGGATATTGTACTTTTCCAATACCTTAAGTACTCCAATATGAGCCATACCTTTTGCTCCACCCCCACTTAAAACCAGTCCTATTCGCGGACGTTTGGGAATACTATCTTGAGCAAATATTTGATTGGGAGTAAATAAAAGGCTTGCTATTATAATATGTAGTATGTACTGTTTTAAATTCATGTTTTAAATCTTGATTTTCTATTAAACCTTAAATCCGCAACTATCTTCTACTTCTAAGCTAAAACCATATTCAACTGCCGGCGGACACACGTTTTTATTGTGTATAACTATTTCTGATTTTATTGATTTCTTGAAACAAATCAATAAATATCTCCGGACTAATAAAAACTTTATCATTATTGTTTTCAGATTGCTCATTTAAAGCTATAGTTTTATTTGTTACCGTAGTTTTTTTATAAATCTTTTGAAGTTTTAACATATCTTTATAAACATCATTTACCACAGCATAATCAGCATAATTAGCCAGTGCATTTACTATTAAATTTAAAGAAGCTCTTTGTTCTGCAATCCGTTCAACCAGCTCTTTATTAATTTCAACTGATTGTGTAGCTAATTGCATGGCAATATACATTCCTTCAATCCATGCGCCTACTTGCACCAAAATTGCCATTTCCGGGCGATTATCCTCATTCAAATACTTCCCTGAACTTAAAAACACCTCTTCAATAAGCACTCTTAATGAGTCTTGGTTTAATATATTATCTTCTATTTTAAGAATATCTCTTTCATCCATTATTTGCATAATCCCAAGATTACCGGCAATAGCTTTAATCGCGGTAAGGTAAGATGATACCAATTGATTTTGTTCATAAAAACTCGCATAACTTAAATCGGCACAATAAACACCTAAATTTAATACTAAACTTTTACTCGATTCATAATACGGTACATTATTTACCGGATTTAAAATATTTTGATTAAATTTAACATTTGCTTCCGAAATAGATTTAGCCGTTTCAACCGGCGATGGAAAAGTTTCAAATATTTCTTTAACCGAAATTAATGCTTTATTTTTTTCAGCTTCTTCCAAACCCGAATTATCATAACTTTCAGTAGTGTTTGTACATCCTGAAAAAAGCAGAAATACAAAAATTATTGCAAATAACAACTTATTCATCAACATTACTATAAAGAATTAAAAATGAATTTATAATTTTGCAATTTAATAAAAAAATATTGTAAATGGACAAACTAAAACAAAATAAACTTATAATCAATAAATTACAGAGTAAAGATATAGAAGAAGTTCTTTTTGCATTAAAAGAATTACGCAATACCGGAAATAAAGAGCTAATTCCGGCAGTAATAGAACTTTTGGCAATACATAAAAGTGAAAGGGTTAAAAAACAAATAACAGAGCTACTCTACGATTTAAAATATCAAGCAGCAGCACCCTATATCATAGATGCAATTAAATCTGATAATTACAACGAAATTAGAGAACAATTACTTTCCGTATGTTGGCAATCAAGATTAGATTTTAGCGAGTATGTTCCGGTTTTTATCCACCATTTTATCAACGGTAATTTTAACGAAGCTTTTGAGGCTTTTACGGTAATTGACAGTATGGATGCTAAAATAGAAAAAAAACTTGCAGTAGAATCAATCCAAAAATTAAAAGACCGGCTCAGTGATATTGCCGAAAACAAAAAAGAGCTACTTGTAGAATTAGTGCACATATTAGAAAATAAAGAAACAAAATAAAATGGCAAAAGTAGTATTAGGATTATCAGGTGGGGTAGATTCAAGTGTGGCAGCATACATCCTAAAAGAACAGGGGCACGATGTAACGGCACTTTTTATGATTAACTGGCACGACACCACAGGGGTACTCACCGGCGACTGCCCTTGGGACAACGATTTAATGTTTGCCAAATTAGTAGCTAAAAAATTAGATATTCCTTTTAAAACGGTTGATTTAAGTAAATTGTATAAAAAGCGGGTGGTCGATTACATGTTTGCCGAATACGAAAAAGGCAGAACACCCAATCCCGATGTATTATGCAATCGTGAAATAAAATTTGATGTTTTTTTAGACGAAGCCCTAAAACTCGGAGCCGATTTTGTAGCCACCGGTCATTATTGCCAAAAAGATGAAATTGAAATAAACGGAAAAAAAGTATATCGTTTACTTGCAGGAGCCGATAAAAATAAAGATCAAAGCTATTTTCTCTGTCAATTAAACCAAAAGCAACTTGAAAAAAGTCTTTTCCCCATTGGCGATTTGGAAAAACCCGAAGTGCGCCGTATTGCCCGTGATTTAAAACTGGCTTCTGCCGATAAAAAAGATTCGCAAGGCATTTGTTTTGTCGGAAAAGTAGATTTACCGGTTTTTTTACAACAAAAATTAGCCCCCAAACAAGGCGAAGTAATCGAAATTCCTGCCGAATTTTACGATAAAATCAACACAGCCCCTTATACCGGCAAAGAGGAACAACTTAAAGAACTTACAAAGCCCTACTTATATAAAAAAACCGACGGATTTGTTACCGGCAAGCATCGCGGAGCGCATTTTTACACCATCGGACAGCGAAAAGGCTTAAACATAGGCGGAAAACCCGAGCCCTTATTTGTAATTGCCACCGATGTTCATGAAAACATCATTTATGTAGGGCAAGGCAAAAACCACCCCGGCTTATACCGCAGCGGACTTTTCATTAAAAAAGACGAAATCCACTTTATCCGCCAAGATTTAAGTATGCAGCCCGGCGAAGAACGCGAATATTTAATCCGCCACCGCTACCGCCAGCCCTTGCAAAAAGGCAAACTATATATGCGCCCCGAAGGTTTATACATCCTTTTTGAAGAAAAACAAAGGGGCATCACCGCCGGACAATTTTGTGCATGGTACGATAATGATGAACTTATCGGCTCAGGAGTAATACATAAATAATAATTTGGGCGGCTACGGGCTTTCCGCTCATAGTCCCGATAATGAAAAATAACAAAACCTAAAAGGCAAAGGAGCTTCCGTTGGTCGCTCTTTCCCTTTTGGTTTTGTATATTTTTCACCATCGGGAGCTATCCGCTGCAATCCCTGCCGCAGCTCATCCAAACCTGTCAGTGTGCGTAAGCACCTGACAGTGTTTGAACTAAAAAAACGGTTTTTTTTGACAGCACCAGACAGTATTTTTTCCATGAAAACCTTTATTTGCTCTTTTTAAAAATAAAAAAGCCTTTAAACAAAAAGACATTGACAGGAGCTACGCACACTGTCAAGTCGTACAGCAACAAATATTTACAGCCTGTAAACAATAATATTTACATACCGTAAAAGAACAAAATCGTATACCGACTTCCTACACCAAGGGTATTAAAAAAATACCCTATTATAAACTTTCAAAAAAAATTATTATCTTGCACTAAAATATGTACAATTTGTCTATATCCTCTTAGTACGGGCGGTACAGACGAAAAAACAGTTGTCGCTTTAAGACGTATTGCGACAATTGTCGAAAAGGGGATGAAAAAGGGTAATGAATATATACTGACATTGGTGTCAATGTCCGAAAGAAAATAATCGACAGTTCTTGCGAAAGTCAAAATTTGGAGTTTTGTTTTTTTTTATTAGCTTTGTTAAGTAAGGTGAAAAAAGGTTTTGTG
>Ga0256840_1004450_pt1 | contig 10509 bp, 9 predicted proteins | sample 355202metaG_FD_185969 | JGI IMG/M metagenome (GOLD analysis project Ga0256840, IMG submission 185969) | Hydrothermal vent microbial communities from Mid Atlantic Ridge, Atlantic Ocean - 355-202 | ecosystem: Environmental > Aquatic > Marine > Hydrothermal vents | place: Atlantic Ocean: Mid...
TACATGATAAACTACATCAATATTTTCAAAATCTATTTCATCAACTGGAGTATTTTTAACATCAATTTCTTGAATATTGTAATGTTTGCTGTACTTTTTTATGAAATTTTTTCCGATAAAACTATTGTATCCGGTAATGGCTATTTGGGTTTTGTTCATTTTTTACTGGCTATGTTTGGTGCAAAAGTATATAAATTTATGCTAATTTTTTGTCTCCTTTATTAACATTTGTTCTATTTTTTTGTTTTTAACTAAATATCTTGTTATGAAAGGAACAACCGAAAGCATAGCAAATACTGGAACTGAAAAGTGAGAGTTTCCGCTTACAAAGGTAAAAAAGAAGGTAATCAGATATAAAATAAAAAACAGCATATGGTATTTTCTATATTTCCAATAGTACCAAAATACCAAAATAAGAAAATAAACATAATATAAAGCTCCTATAATACCGGAGTAGAGGAGGGCAGAGAGTATAGGGTTGTGGGGGTAATCTGTTTTTTTTGTTGGATTAGATGAGTCAGGAAATTTTTCAGCATAAAGATAAAGGTAATCAAAACCATTACCAAACACCTTATTAATAACTGGGTAATTATTAAATAATTCAAGAGCATATTTCCAACGTACACTTCTAGGCCCCATAAATCTGTCTGTCGTTTCCGGCGCTTTACTTTTATATATTTCATCAGCATATATTGGGCGGTTTAAAGTATCATTACAAGTTAAACTAATATTAGTTATGTCTATAATCGTTCCTGCCTTTTGGCTGTTTAAAAACATTGGCACCGAGTCATGATCATTTTTAAAAGTATAAGAACATCGGCATTCTTGCCAAGTACTATCTAATTGTGTGATTTTTTTATTTAAATTATATGGGTTTTTTCCTTCATCATTAACCCACCAACCTACATAAAAAGGTACTTCATCGCCTTTTATAATTCTAAAATTAAATTTTATTGTGTAGGTAATATCTTTATAATAATGTATGTTTCTACCACTATAAGCTAATGTAAAGTAGCCAAACCCTTTTTTTCTAATTATTCTAAGCGCATTTCCCAGATTGGTATTAATTATTTTATGAGTAACTTTATGATTTATTGTATCAGGTGTATTATATCTCCAAAATTGTTTTCCATATTTAAAATTACCATTATATATTAAATTCCTTTTATCTTTTTTATATAGGGAATAATCTTCCCACAAATCTTTTTTAATTTCCTTTGTGTTAGAGTTAGGTTTTAAAATACTCAAGTACCTGTAGGTTATATTGAGAAAAATATTTTGAGATTTTTTATCTTGAAAAATATATATTCTAAAAGTTATTACCAAACTGATAATAGCAATAATTATTATTTGAAAAATTAGAATGTATTTGAAACTGTTATAATTTTTCGCCGGTAAGTTTTTTCTATTGAAAAACAGATAGATTATACTAACTAATTCTAAAATAATTAAACTTACAAGACCTCTTCTTGAATGGGAAAATAAAATACTTATGATATATAAAAAATATATAAACAATTCGATTATAATATTAATTTTAAAATAATTTTTAACTAAATTATATTTAAAAATTACAATTGAGATTATTAGATAAAATGCATAAAAGTTATAGTCTTTGCTCAATGATGAGTTGGTAGTTTGAAGGAATAGTGGTAGTTTGCTTAAAATTAAATCAGGATAAAAAGAAAGAATTACCCATTTTGTTATACCTAAAAATGATATAAATACGCTTAAAAATATCCATAATTTTATTAACTTTTTAAAGGCTAAAAATTTATAAATAGAAATGTATGTTATCAAAAATACTATAATAATACTAAAATTAATAATTTCTTTGAAAATTAGTGTATTTGTATTTTCTGATAAATAAATCCCTAAAGTATATAATAAAAATATTATTAAAAACTCTTTAATTGTTAATATGTATTTAAAATTTTCTTTTTTTAAAAAGCGCTTATAATTATTAATTAAAAATAAAACTATCAATAAAGCGAAAAATACAATAAATACATATTTTAAAGGAAAAAATGCTGTTCTGAGAAGATAAAAGAGTAGTGATAAACTCCAAAGTTTCTGTATTATATTATTTTGGGTTAAATTAAACATTTTATTTATTTGATTATTGTTAGGCTAAACCATTCCAACTTATTTAAATTGATTTAATATTTTTTCGTTTATTTTTCTTCTGTATTTATCATGAAACCAACCCCATTTATTAAAGTAGATAAACAATGATTTTATAAACGTTATAAATAGTCGAATATTTTTGTGTGATCCTCTGCCATAGTCATGATATATGTGAGCATTTGGATATAAGATCAAGTCATATTTTTTACCAATTCTTCTTGAAAAATCAAAATCTTCAAAATACATAAAAAAATGTTCATCAAATAGAATATTTTCTAATTTATCAGATTTTATTAGCATAAAGCAGCCTGATAAAATCCCAATATTGAAAGGCTTGTTGTAGTTCGCATTTTTTAAAACGTAATTATTTGATGTTTTGTAAAATATTTTGTCTAAAAAGGGAATAAATCTAATAACAAGATTTAATGGAGATGGAAGTATCTTTGGTAGATACTGAATTGAGTTATCAGGGAAAAATATTCGTGGGGACATCATTCCAATACTGGTGTTTTTTTCATAGTATTTTAGTAATACAGAGAGTGTATCTTTAGGAATTATGATATCTGGGTTAAGTATAAGATGATATACTCCCAGCTTTTCTTTTTGGCGTAGGATGATATTATGACCTGCTCCAAAACCTATATTCTTTCCAACAAAATAATATTCAATACGCTCATCTTTACAATAGTCCTTTATCTTATCATTAGGCGAATTATCTACTATATAAAGCCGAACATTTAATGATGTGCTTAAAAAGCTATCCATTGCTTTTTTTAGCATCGAGTAACTATTATTGTATGTAACTATTGTGGCTGTAATATTATACATTATTTCTTAGTTATGTTAATCTAACTTTTTTACTTATAAAAACTCCTAAGTTCAATATTTTTATTATATATTTGACTAAATTTAATTAATTTAAACAGAATATAAGGAATAATATAAATGGCTTTAGCCAATAATTCAGAAGTTTTTGTACCTATTATATTTTTAGATTCTAACATTGAAATAAACTTATATTCTATGGTACAAATAGCATAGACACTACGAATAAAAATCAATCTTTTATTTAAATATAGTTTTGGTAAATTTTTATTTAAATATTTCCACATTTGAGCTCTTACCTGCAAATGGACTCTTGCTCTTTTCATTGCACTAGACTCTCGCATTCTAACTTTGGTTAATACTTTCGATATAAAAAATAGAGGCTGTTCAACTGAAAGAGATACCCATAAATAATAATCTTGACCATATCTCATTTTTTCTTGAAACCTAAGATATGGACGTTCCTTTATATATTGTCTTTGTATTATTACACTGGGGGTTGCAATATTCATCGATACAAGGCTCATAGGGAAGTAATAACCGTTATTTCCAGAAGTGTACTTTTTGGCTTGCTGCGAAATATCATTATTAACAAATTGTACCCAACCAGTATGCGACCATACAGCATTCTCTTTTTCCATCAAATGGACCTGAATTTCTAATTTATTCCTTTCCCATAAATCATCAGAATCTAAAAAAGCCAAATATTTACCTCGTGCCTTTTCTATACCTAGATTTCTTGCAGATGCAGGTCCACCATTTTTTTTTAATATATAAATAATAGAATCATTGTATTTTTTTAAAAATGAAGTCATATCTTCTTTTGAGCCATCATTTATAACTATTATTTCATAATCGGTAAGTGTTTGGTTCAATACAGAATCAACAGCCTCTGACAACCACTCTACATGTTCGTAAAATGGTATTATTACGCTAACTATAGGAGACATAGATTTTATTAAATTAATTAATTTTTTTTATTACTTTTGCAGGAACTCCTCCTACAATAACATTTGCAGGAATTTCTTTTGTTACTACCGAGCCAGCAGCAACAATTGAATTATCACCAATTCTACGAACACTTGATAAAATGATAGAGTTCATGCCTATCCATACATTTTTCCCAATTTCCAATTTTTTATATTGAGGGTGTGAATGGGGATCCAATCCGTGATCATGAGTTTCAATAATCGTATTCTTAGATATAAGACTATTTTCACCGATTGTTAAACCTCCCGAAAAGTCTATCCTAACATCAAATGTTAATATTACACCACTATTAATAACTAATTTACTATTTGGATTTTCAGAAAAAAGTGTTACCCCTCTGGCTATGCTAACATTATCTTTTACATAGATATTGTTAGGGAACCTATAAACAACACCTAAATTAACAACAACATTTTTCCCACATTCTTTAAAATTATTTTTAATAATCCCTCCTACAATCAAGTCTTGTATCTTTCTATAGATGATACTGGCTACTAAAAATAGTGCCCCTAGAATACCTTTAAGTTTATAATTCCAAATATATTTAAACATATTATTTCGTTATTAGTTTATATAATTGTTTTGCATGACTTTCTCTCTTATCCTTCAAGTAATTAAATATTGTTATTGTGGCATTTTTGGCAATTAAAGCTTTAGACGCATAATGTTCTAAAAATGGAGAAATTTTGCTTGCAATATCTTCTGCATTATGTGTTTTTACCTCTACACAATCATAGCCATCAGTTAATAACGATGAAATGCTACCAACAAAAGATGTTATAATTGGCAGCCCCAATATCATTGCTTCGTAAATAACTCTTGGAAAACCCTCGTTGTGTGATGGGAAAATAAATAAATCATTATTTTTATAAAAACTACTTAATTTTGAAAAATCAGTAATACTACCATGAAATTCTATATAATCAGCAATCTTATATTCAGAAACCAATGTCATTAATTCGTCCAAGTCTTCACCGTCCCCAATCATATTTACTTTAAAATTAAAAAAACCTTTTCTATTTAAAATTTTTACAGCTTCTACTATTTCAAACACTCCTTTAGCTTTTTCGATTCTACCAACAAATAATAACTGATAAATAGTTTTATTATCATAACTCCTATTATAAACAATATCTTCGTAATCCAATTCCATCATAGGTTTTATTGTATAAGCATTACCACCAAAATTATTAATCATTTTTGTAAACTTGGGCGATATTGTTAAAATAACTTTTGCTTTTTTATATAAATATTTTGATATTGGTGTTGTAATATTTTGTTCGCCTCTTACGTACAAGCCTATTTTCTTTCCAAAAAGAAATGAGAGTATAGCAAAAGCTTCGTAAAACTTATTTGTAGGATAAAATTGATAATAAAAATCTGCTTCATAAATAGCCCTTAAGCCTTTAAAAACAGCAAGAAAATATGACAAAATTTTAAATTTTCTTCTTTTAGTTAAAAAAAAACAGAATTTTTCATCTGAGATATCAAAATCAGCCAAAAAATCATTATTTTCTGCAGGCATTTTTAATTGAAAAAGAAGTACCTTAATATCTTCATATCGATTTAACTCTATCAAAAATTTTCCTGTTTCCTTGTAGATATATAAATTTCCTTTATCTTCAAAAATAGGTTTACTGTTAATAATTAATATCTTTTTCATTTTAATCTTACTTAGTAAATATACCTGTTATTTCTCATATCTAACGAAATCTATTAACTTGTGTCTAATTATTTATTATTACGTAATAATATTTTTGGTTTTAATCTTCTCTTTTCTGCACTTTTTTGCATAAAATTAATTTGAAATAGCTCTCTTTCTTTACTTAATTTTTCATTAAATATTGAATAATATGGATACCAAATAATATAATATCTGGTATTTCTGAGAACTAGTGATGTATCCTTTATTATTGAAAATATGTGGAAAATTAAAATAGAAACCACAATAAAAATTGCAAAAACCTTTCTAAATAAGTTCTTATGCTTAAAAAAATAAACTGAAATATATGATATATAAATCAGCATTGGAATTGAAAAATAATTCAACAATCTATAAAATCCAGTAAAAAATACTGTTACTAAACCGATAAATAAATAAATAAAGGATAATTTGTTTAAACTATGTTTGTAGTGATAATATTTAACTAGTAACAAAAAACTAGCTAACGGAAATATTAATTCACGAATGATATAAAATGTAACACCATTAAAGTTTAATGTATTTGCCTTATAGAAAAGTATTTTATGCACTATATATTCATTAGAAGAGAAAAGATAAATGACAAAATTTAAGCCATATAAATACAAAAAAGCAATAAGTATTATTGAAACAATAAATGAAACCATATTAAGCTTTATTTTTATTAACAAAGGAAAAAAAAATAAAACTATAGCTCCATAATGGAAAAATAGTGCCAGTACATTAAAGAAGTAGTATCTTTTAAGATTATTTTCAATCAATGGTTTTATCCCTAATAAGAATAGGCTTATAGCAATTGATTCTCGCATGATTTCCATATTAAAGTAGTTATAAAATAATATATAATAAAACAATATGGATGTAAAAAAGTATGAAGTATTTTTTTTTAAAAATCTAAAGATAACTATATTAATAAAAGAGGCATGAATTAACTGAACTAAATAAAACTTAGGAGTGAAAAATTTGCAAATACTATTAAATAATAACCATAATGGTTCTTTCTTAAAAGTTTTAAAATCATTGAGATTTAACTTATTGATAGGTGGTAAAATATCGTAATCTCTCATATAAGAAATAGTGTCAGCACCCACTCTATATCTTAACCCTGCTAATAGTATCAATATAATTAAAGAGATATAATACCATGTTTTCTCATGAGACTTTATTTCATAATAATCAAATTTCCAAGCAAGAAAAAATAACAATATAAAAATAACAATATATATCATACAAATTTTCTACGTTTTATGGTTCTTACTAATAAAATTAAATAAATTATAGTTGTAACAAATGCTATAAATATACGAATGTTAAGCTCAATATCTATATACATAATACATAGAGAAATTATATAGGCAGGTATAATATTTAATATAAACTTTAATGTATCATGAGGGATATAATAAATTTTGTTTGAGATTATCCAACTTAATAAAACCAGTATTGAATTAGTTATTAACATTGCTATAACAACACCGGAAATATCAAATCTTTGAACAAGAAAGTATAATAATATAAAATTTATTAAAAGTGTGATAAAAAAGTTATATGAAATATATTTTGTTTTTTCGGTAACCTTAGGCCCAATATCTACAACCTCTTTAAAAATGAATAAGCTGTAATATAAAGTAAGACCTCCAACATATTTTATTGACAAATTATAGTCATCTGGTGATAAAAATTGAACTATTTCTTTTGAAAAAAGGCTAATTAGGATAACTAATAACACAATTGGAATTTCTATTAGAATTAATATTTCTGCAAAATATTGTTTATGATTACTTTCTTTTATTTTAGAAAACAAAAGTGGTCCCCAAGCCATAATAAATGCAACATATATCATCTGCATTATAGAAGCTATTCTAAGAGAAAATGCATATATTCCAACAGCTGTAATAGATAGAAATGTTGAAATGAAAAAACGATTAGCATTTGCGGATAAAACGCTTCCTATACTTGCTGGAAATAACGGCAGTGAATATTTTACGGATTTTATTAACATATGTTTTGGAAAATGAATATTAAACTTTCGTCTTATAACAATTAGCATAAGCCCTATTGTAATAAGTCCACCTATTAACCTAGCAATAAAAATTCCTTCTATTTCTTTTTTCAAAACAAGAACAAAAAAAAGAATCAAACAAAGAGTGATTAAGACTTTAAATAATAGCAATATTGTGAATTTAATATTATGATGTTCATATCTTAGGATTAATAATGAAATCATTATTATATTATTTAAAGGTATTTGTAAAATGGCAATACTAATAAGTTTAGAATATATTTCAGTTTTAAACAAAATTAGCGATAAATACGGGGATACTAACAGGATTATTGTAACAACTATAAACGAAAATAGAATAACTATGACATAAATCATGGTTATAAATTTAATCTTATCAACACCTTTATAATCAAAATAATATCTTTGCAAAGCTGAGTCTAACTGAAATATTCCAAAAATTGTAAGAATTCCAATTGTTACTTGGATTATATCGAAAGTTCCAAAATTTTCTACTGAAAATATATTTACATACAATGGTACTAATAAGAAAGCAATTAGTTTTTCTAACGTAGTTGCTAAGCCAAACGCAATAAATGATTTTAAGAAATCTTTCATGTTTTAAACCTTTTAGCCCAATTTAATATTTCGTATTTGGACAAGATTTCTGGGTCAATTTGTACATATGGGGAATTCAAAAATTCTAATAATTTGGTATCTTTACCTATAATGAAAATATTGTTGGGGTGGTAAAAATCTTCATCTTGTATTTTTTCAAAATTTGTAATTAACTTTTTTTTAAAGAAAATTGATTCCATCGTTCTTAAAGATAAACCATGCTGACCTTTCATAACCACGTCAAGTATAGCTTTGCTTTCTGCTATGTAACCTAATACTTCTGTGTAAGGAATATTCTTTCTAGGTTTTTCTGAAAATACTAATAATTTTGAAGTAATTCCCTTTGAAATAAAATCTTTTTGTAATTTATCTAAACTTTCTTTTCTCCCTTTATCATATCCAATAAAAAAAACATCATATACAATCTTTTTTTCTTTTATTCTTAAAGAGCTAAAGTAATGTGTTGTATTAAATTTCATATTATAATTTTGGCAATCAATTGGATCAAATGACCATAATTCACAGTTAGTATTATGTAAGTCAATATTTTTTATTGTATTTACAGTATTCCAAAACCAATGAATAATTCTTACCTGTTTATTCTTTTTTCTTATATAATTAATAATTCTATTTGAATTTTTACTAGCATGTACTATTACTAAATCATTATCTTCTATATCTTGTTTCCACTCATCATACCACAGATTGTCCGAAAAAATAAATCTCCAAACTTTTCGTAAAATTCTTTCTACCTTATTAACCTTTCGAAATTCATTATAGAACTTTATATCTTTGTAGTCATCATAAACAGATTCAAAAATATATGAAGTAGAAATAATTCGAACACTCATTGAATATATTATTAATTATACTTAAAAATTTAAATTGTATTTTTTTATTTCCATTTAGAATTATTGTGATTGAGCTTTTTGCCCCTTATTTATTTCACAGTTGTAAAAAAAATGACTTAAACCTTTTTATGCAGAACATATATTTATACTCTGAAAATATATCAGATATATAATAATTGAAAGATGTATATCTATTTTACTTCAAATTCTCCCAATACCACTTGCAAGCTTCTTTTAATCCCTTTCTAATATCATATTCAGGGTTATAACCCAAAATATTTTTACTTTTTTCAATATCAGCTAGTGAGTGCGGAATGTCTCCTGCACGATTTTTTCCATGGATAATCTCAATATCTGCAATTTTGGGGTCAAATTTAGCCAAATTTTCCTTTAATATTTTACTTAATTCATTCAAGTCGGTTCTTTGTCCGTAAGCAACATTAAAGACACTTGCACTTTCTTTATCTACAGATTTAATTTTATCATAAGAAACCAAGGCTGCTAATTGGTTAGCTTGTATTACATTGTCAATATACGTAAAATCACGAGAGTAAGTTCCATCACCATTTATAACGGGGCTTTCATATTTCATTAATTGAATTACAAATTTAGGAATAACTGCTGCATAAGCTCCATTGGGGTCTTGTCTTTTCCCGAAAACATTAAAATATCGTAAGCCTATAGTTTCAATACCATAAATATCATAAAAGTTTTTGGCGTAAAGTTCATCAACATATTTTGTAATGGCATAAGGGGATAAGGGCTTACCTATTTTGTGTTCAATTTTGGGTAGTATTTCCGAGTCACCATAGGTCGAAGAACTCGCTGCATATACAAATCGTTTCACTTTTGCTTCTTTGGCAGCAAAAAGCATTTTTACAAAGCCTCCAATATTAACATCTGTGCTTGTCATCGGGTCTTCAATTGAACGAGGTACTGAACCAAGTGCTGCTTGATGAAGTACATAATCAACACCCTTTACTGCCTTCCGGCAATCGTTATAGTTTCTAATATCACCTTCTATTAGCTTGAAATTAGTTTTATTAAAATTATGTTGTATATTTTCTTTTTTTCCTGTTGAAAAATTATCTAAAACTACAACTTTATTGTTTTGTTTCAGCAATTTATCAACTAAATTAGAGCCTATAAAACCTGCACCACCCGTAATAAGTACATTGGAATTTGTAATTATTTTATTTTCCATTTTATAATCTCCCATCAACAATATTTTTAGGTAAAAAAGCTTTTACATCATATACAATAGAGATTTGGGCCTTTAATTTACCCAAATCCAATGTTAAAAATTCATTATGAGCAACTGCTAAAATAATTGCATCGTATTTTAGAGATATTTTATCATATTTTTCTATCAATTCAATATCATATTCTTTTTT
>Ga0256840_1004451_pt1 | contig 10509 bp, 7 predicted proteins | sample 355202metaG_FD_185969 | JGI IMG/M metagenome (GOLD analysis project Ga0256840, IMG submission 185969) | Hydrothermal vent microbial communities from Mid Atlantic Ridge, Atlantic Ocean - 355-202 | ecosystem: Environmental > Aquatic > Marine > Hydrothermal vents | place: Atlantic Ocean: Mid...
GCTTTGGACTTATTCTAAAAGCTCAATCAATGATAGCTTTGGCTAATTCCATATTAACAGTCGTGTGATTGCTTGTTATTGGGTTTGTATTTTCTACTCCAGAACTCACTACTTTTCCCTATATTTTAACTCTCTGACTTGTTGTATTTATATTTGGTTTTGTGCCAGTACTGTGAGTGATACTTTCTTCAGTTCCAATTATGCTTGTTGCATATATTAGCTACTGAGATCCTATGGTGGTTCTAATGATTGTATTACTTATTCTTATTATTCATATGATTGAAGCATATTATTTGAACCCAAAAATTGTATCAAGCTTTCTAGAGTTGCCTGTGAGTCTTACTTTTATTATACTTATTACCTCAGAACATTTTTTCTGATTAGCTGGGCTTCTAGTATGAATTAGTCTGTTTTATTTCTCAATGTGATTGATTCAAGATTTTAATAAAATGCTTGGAAAAAAGAAAAAAAAGTTAGTAAAAACATAAACTCATAATGATGAGTTTATTTTTTTACTAACTTTTTAATACTCGCTCGAATAACTTGATTCTGTGAATTAAGAGCAGTATCTTCTCTTTGAATATAGAGAAAACGAGCATAAATATTTTTTTCAAATGTACTCACATCACTTACATGATTTCCATCAATATCAATATATTTGTATGTTGCATTTGTGGTTCCTGTAAATACTTTAAACTCTTGATTTGCTGTATCCTTATATATATAAAACACTTGATTTTCAAGAACTTCAGATGTATCAGTTTTCAGGAGAATATGAGAAAGATTATTTTTTAATATTCGCATATCAGTAGCATCATTGTAAGAAGCAATAATATCATTTGAGTGAGAGAGAAGCTTTCCTATTCCAAGTACAACAAGTGAGAGAATAAAAACTCATATGATAATTCAAGCAAGAGACTCTCAATGTTTATTAGTTTTTAGCATTTTTGAGAAAAATATTAATGTACAATATTAGATATATTTTATACATATATTATTCATTGTAAAGCCAAAAATAAATAATCTCTTTACAAAGAAACATCTGTCATTAAAATAATATTTACTATATTTTTGTAATGTTTTTATGAAAAATAATTCTCAAAACAAAATTGCTTTTACACTTGTAGAATTGGTGGTTGCTATTACCATATCTTCAATTATTTTTTTATGAGTGCTCAATCTGGTATGAGATACTTTGCATGAACTGTGAGTTTCTAATCGTTCTTCAAAACTGATTGTTTCTCTAAGTGAGGTGATTAATAGATTTGAAGTACTCAATAGTTCATATTCAAAAAAATCATTATTTGTAGATAAACCACAGTGAAAAGGGACAGATATTTTACTCCTTTCTAATTCAGACTCATCATGAGGAGCAATTATTGCATTAGTTGATCCTAGGTCAAAAAGAATTTATAATGTTACTTCTTCATACCCGTTATACAACCAAAAACATATTGGATATAGAACTCTTGATGCTACAGAATTAGCTACTATCATAGCTGACCCATCAGAAGTATATAATCTTTCTTTTTATAGTGATAAAATTTTTTATGATATATATGTGAGGGATTTTCAACTTGTTTTATATAATTCAAGCACTATTGCAGATATACAAATGTCACTTTTATTACAATATTGAAAAGAAAGTGAATGAATTCCTTGGAAAGATGTATGAAGCAAAGATCTTCTTAATATTAATTTAAATTTTTAAATATGAAAGTAGGCAGTAAGAAATGAAGTATACTGATTTATGCACTTGTTTTGGTGACCATTTCTTTAACAATGGCAACCATTTTACTTTCAACTTCAGTGACTCTGTCACTAAATAATACATATGTAAATGTAAAATCTAAACTTTCTAGAGTGAGTAGTGATGATGCTCGAGTGATTTTTAAATTAGCAAAAACTCTGAATTCAAATGGAGGTGGTTTTACAGATAATCTGAGCTGTCCTACAAGTGTTTCAATGAGTGGATCTACAAATAGCTGAACAATTTCAACGAGTTTATTTGCAGATGAATCTTCTATTTATTGTTCAGGAACATATTTATCTCAACCATTAAAGATTTATTTAAATTCTTGAAGTACAGATTTTTCATTAGCAGAATATGATGGGAGTCTTATTACATTAGCCAATTCTTGATCTTGAAAAAAAGCCAATCTAGCGTTTACTGACACTGATGATACATTGCTTGATTTTTCGTGATATGATTATACTGTAGGAGAACTTCAAGATGATAATGCTAATAGTGATAACTATAGTGTTACTTCCACAGGTTCAGAATTATATAATTATAATTTTCAAGATGATGATGCTTTGCATAGAAAAATTAAATTTTGATATGTTGGACCTTGAACAGGTTTTAATAGTATATTCTGGAATAATACAAAAACAAGTAAGTATATAGATGCAAATACTAATAATTGAGACACTTTGAATTCTAAGATTTGATTATCACATAGTTGAAGCTTGTATTTAAGTGTTGATCAATGAGCTATTCTTTATTTATATAAATTTAATAAAACTAAATATAATAGTTTTAATGAATTGAAAATTGATGAAAAATTAGATTGAATATTAACAAGTGGAGAATGATATATTCAAAATAGTGGTTGAATTTTGACCCTTTCAGCAGCTTTGTCAGGGAGAAATGACTATATTTTTGATTTTACAGTCAATGATTATGCTCTACTACTTGAAAATACTACAGATGAGGTCCTTTCTTATAGTATAAAATGATATGATAATATTCTCAATAAAGATCTCTATATTGTCCCTGTTGATGATAGTGAGAATACTCTTTTGAAATATTTATGAAATAGCATTATTATTGATGAAGAAAAAAGACTCGTATATGAACAAAAAGAAGTAGTTTCTTCTAAATAATTTTTTCTTTACAAATAGCATTTTTTTTATAGAATAACGTTATAATTTGTTATTTAATTTTTAATTTTACCAAGTGGACCCCTTAACGATATTATTGTTTATTGTATTATTTGTACTCTCAGGATTTTTCTCAGGAACAGAATTAGCTTTAATGAGCCTCCCTTCACATAAAATTGATGCTCTTCTTAAAGAAGCAAAATTTTGATCAAAAGACCTTAAATTTATAAAAGATAGAAGTGATAAATTGCTTATTACTATTTTGATTTGAAATAATTTAGTAAATACTTTTACAGCAGCTTTTGCTACTGTTATTGCAACACAAATGGCTCAAAATTCTTGAATGGATCAAAGTCTAGTTATTTGAATAGCTACTTGAGTTATTACTTTTTTACTTCTTGTATTTGGTGAGATTGCCCCAAAAAGTTTTGCAACTAAAAATGCTGAAAAAATTGCTCTTCTTGTTGCAAAACCATATAGATTTTTGATGTTTATATTGTCTCCAATTGTATTTCTTCTAGAAAAAATCATTCAAATTCTCACATGAAAAACCAAACAAGATGCTGTAACTGGAAGTGAAATAGAAGCCTTTATTGATATGTGAAAAGATAGCTGAAGTTTAGAGCATAAACAGCATGAACATTTAAAAAATGTACTTGAATTTGGGGATATTACGGTTGAAGAAATTATGACTCCTCGTATTAAAGTAGATGCACTTGATATTGAAACTTCTGTTGGAGAAGCCCTTGATTATTATCTTGAACATACTCATTCTAGAATTCCAGTTTATACTGATACTATTGATAAAATTACGAATATTCTCACAATTAGAGACTTAGTTTCTAATAAGGATAGGGGAGAGAAGCTTTCAGATTTAGAATTAATTGTTCCTATGAAAGTTCCACTTAATCAACCTATTGATAATTTATTGGAAGATTTTCAAAAAAATCATAAAGTAATGGCCATAGTTATTGATGAATATGGAGGAGTGGCTTGAATAGTAACATTGGAAGATGTTATTGAGGAAATATTTTGAGAAATACGCGACGAAAGTGATAAAGAAATTGAAGAAATAGAAAATAAGTGAAAAAATATTTATGAAATAGATTCAGATATTTGAATAGAAGATGTGCTACATATTTTTAACCTTGATACTCATAATTTTGGTTGGAGTGAAGATAAGTATGACGGAGAAACAGTAAGTTATGTTTTAACAGATATCTTAGAAAGATTTCCTGAGGCTCATGAAGTTATAAAACTTGAAATTTACTCTCAGCAAGAAGAAAATTTGAAAAAATGAGAAGTATGAAAAAGAGAATTTCTAGAATTTAACGTCCTTGAAATAGAAGATGGGAATATGTGAAAAGTAGAAGTAAGAAGGAGTGAATTAATAAAATAATGTAGAGATGTTTGGGAAAAACATCTTTTTTTAAATCTAGAATTTTCTAGTGATTTCTTTTCTAATATCTCAGTTATGAAACTTGAGCATATTATTATTAATGATTATTCAAAAAGGTTTTCAAAGTTTATTATAGTGTCTGAGTGTTTTTGGGAGAAATATTTTTTTTAATAGATTATCAGCCTTCACCCCCAGCCCCTCTCCTCCAAAGGAGAGGGGAGTTTTTTTGTTTCAGTAATATTTTATTTAAGATTTATTTTTCTTAATTATACTGTCAAATTCACTAAAATCAGACCAAAAAGAATTTTCTTTTAAAAATAATTCATACGTATTATTATAATCAAGAAGTGGTTTGAAATATAAAATCCAGAAGTATAAATATGGGTCTTTTTCTAGAGAAAAATCTCAAAAATTTAATCATTTAAGTGTACAAAAAAAACTCAAGCACATTCTTCAAGCATGCTTTTTTCAAGTCTTTCTAACACGTAAAAATTGAAAAATATGCGTACATAAAATTCTCACTAACCACATTCTGTGTTGATCACTTACTATCAGTAAATCAATATCAGAATCTACAGTAGCAGAATTCATAGAAATAGAATTTCCAATTCATACCATTTTAATTCCAGGTATCCATTTAATATATTTAATATATTTAATATATTTAATAGTCTTTTGAGTATATTTTTTTCTACTTTTCAAGGATATTTTTTGTTTCAAAAAATATCATCAAATTTCTGTTTATCTTGAAGAGAGTATTTTTGCATAAAGAATATTTAAAATATTGTATTTTTTATTATTTTAGCTAAAATTCACAAAAATAAAAGTAATAATATAAATTTATGAAATATCTGTGTACAAAGTGTAACTATATTTATGATGAAATGGTTTGAGAGGTAGAAGATTGAATAGAAGCTTGAACGCAATTTGATAATCTTTGAGATTGTTTCTTTTGTCCACAATGTAATGAATCCTGAGAATATTTTCAAGAAATAACTCCTCATGTTCATTCTCTTGATGAAGAATTTATAGTATGAATTGAGGCAGAACATATGCCCATTATAGAAAAATTAGAAAACTGATTCATTAAAATTCAAGTCAATCATCCAGATGAGGAAAGTCACTTTGTTTGAAATATTTGAATATATGATGAATATTGAGATTTGGTTCATGAAGAATTTATAAAACCCTGAGACCCAGCTTACCTTGAATTTGATGTCAGTGATTTAGATGAATATGAAATTAGAGTGCAATGTAGTTTGCATTGAACCTTTGGGAAAAAGTTTGAGAATTAAATAATATATCTAAATTGTCAATTTTTTTTATTAAAAATATATTGAGAAGTGTAGGTTTTTGATTATAATTGTGCTATAATTCTAAAGAAGTATAATCAGATATTTCTGTGTAGATTGAGATATATTCTTAATTTTTATTGCAGGAATTCTAAAACAACATACAAAAATGAAAAAAGATATATTAGAGATAATGGTCGATAGACATAATGAGAAAGGACCTTGAGTTTTTGAGCATATTCTTATTGTGTTGCATCAGGCATATGATGATTATCATAGAGGAGTTTTTGGGAAGAAAGGTTTTAAAGGGCCATCTTTTTCTTTGGAAATAATGAAGGGAGGGAATAGGATTAGATTTTTTGTGGTTTCTCCAATTAAATATACTAATTTTTTGAAGAATCAAATTTATGCACATTTTAATGATGTGGAAATTAAGGAAGTAAATGACTATCTTGCTAAAATTCCTGATAATAAAATGATGATTGGGGAAGTAGGACACTCTAAGCATTTTCTCTACCCAATTAAAACTTTTACTGAATTACAGGTTGAAGGACAAAGAGATATGGTGGACCCATATTCTTCAATCACATCATCTCTTTCAAGAACAGAAAGTTATTCGTTGAATACTATTCAGATTAATTTTGTGCCTGTTGAAAATAAAACATGGAAAAAATGAAGTGATAAAATTGTAAAAGTACTGATTTCAAATCATCCACTTTGGCTTAAAAAGATACTGCTGAATCCAAATTTAATTTATTTAAAAATTGTATTGTTTCCAGTGATTTTATTTTTTAAACTGATAGGATTATTTTTAAGTAAACCAGAAGAGAAAATACTAGAGTCAGTATGAGAAGGGTGAAATGATGATGAAACAGCATGAGATGAAGTAGTGGTTGATAATAAAACAGTGAATATGCCAATGAAATTCATTACTAAAATTTCAAGTGCAGGATACAAAACAAGCTTAAATATTATTCATGCCTGAGAAGATACAATTGAAGGGAAAATGGCTATTAAAGAAATCGCCTCTACTTTGTGAGTTTTTGCAAATTTTTGATGAAATTCATTAACATTAAAAACTCTCACTAGAAATAAAGATATTATTAATTGAGTAAAAAAAAGAAGCATTTCAGCTACTCAAAATTTTATTCTCAATACCAGTGAACTTTCTTGATTGGTGCATTTGCCTACTAATTATGTGAAAACTCCTCAAATTAATTGGGTTGAAGCTAAGAACTTTGAACCTCCTTCAAATCTCCCTATTTTACCAACTGATAAAAAAGAAAAATCAGATCTGACTCCAGTAGGAACTACTAATTTTAGATGAACAGATCTCAAATTTGGTATTGGGCCAGATGATAGAAGAAGACATATGTATATTATCTGAAAGACAGGGATGTGAAAATCTACCCTTTTGGAGAATATGATTATTGATGATATTAGAAAATGAAGATGAGTAGCTGTGATTGATCCACATGGAGACTTAGCTGAGGCTGTGATTTGATTTATTCCAAAGTCCCGTACAAATCAGACCATTATTTTTGACCCAAGTGATATAAATTCTCCTATTGCATTTAATATGTTGGACAATGTTTCTCCTGAACAAAGACCTCTGGTTGCTTCAGGTTTGGTGTGAATTTTTAAGAAAATATTTGGTGATTCTTGGGGGCCAAGATTAGAGCATATTTTGAGAAATACAGTACTAGCTTTGATAGAATATCCAAATACAACACTCATTTCTATTCCTTTAATGCTCACAAATGAAGTGTTTAGAAATAAAGTGATTAACAAAATTACTGATCATGTGGTTAAAAACTTTTGGACACAAGAATATGCTAAAATGCAACCAAATCAAAAAACAGAAGCAGCTTGACCAATTCTTAACAAAGTAGGACAATTCCTTAGCTCCACTATTTTGAGAAATATTTTGTGACAATCAAAAAATTCATTTTCAATTAGATGGGCAATGGATAATCAAAAAATTATTATTGTAAATCTCTCTAAGTGAAAAATTGGGGAAGATGCATCAGCTCTTTTATGAGCTATGATGGTTACAAAATTTCAAATGGATGCTATGAGTCGTGCTGACACAATGGAAAGTAATAGAGTTGATTTCTATCTGTATGTAGATGAATTCCAAAATTTTGCCACAGATTCTTTTGCTACTATTTTGTCAGAAGCCAGAAAGTATAAACTCAATCTAGTAATGGCAAATCAATATATTGACCAGATGAGTGATGAGGTCCGTTGAGCAGTTTTTGGGAATGTTGGTTCAATAGTTTCTTTTCAAGTTGGACATACAGATGCTAGTATATTAAAAGAACTCTATGCTTGAGATATTACTGAGGAGGATTTAATGAATATTAAAAAGTATAATATTTATTCTAAACTCTTGGTTGATGGAATGCCCACTCCAACTTTTTCAGCTAGCACTTTTGCACCATATGAGAAGAAAGAAAAAATATTTAAAGCACGTTACCAAAAGATTTTATCTGTTAGTAGAGAAAAATATTCTAAACCTAAAAAAGTAGTAGAGCAAAGAATTAATAAAATGCTGTCAGATATAGCTAAACAAGAAAAACAATGGGAAAAGAAAAAAGCAGATTTCAAGAATAAGAAACAAGACGAGAAGAAAAAAGCTCATGAAAAGAGAATGAAAGAACAAGAAAAAGGGAAGAAATAAAAAGTATAAAAATCCTCTTGCTTTTCTAAAAAAAAAGCTAAAATCATTTTGTTAACAGAGGATTTTAAGCCTTTGATTTTTTAAAAAATCTCTATGGAACAAATAACATTTTTGACAGCAACATTATCATTTCTTATTTTAATGCTTATAGCAAGTGGGACTTTTCTACTCAGTAGAAAAATTAATTTTCCCTATACTGTACTACTTGTAATAGTGGGACTTTTTTTGGTACCACTTTCTAATTTAGAAATTTTCTCATTTATCAATCATTTTAAACTGACACCTGATATTTTATTTTTTGTGTTTTTACCGATACTTCTTTTTGAAGCCAGTTATAAAATTGATTACAAAAAAATTGTCAATGATTGGATGTCTATTTGAATACTTGCTGTATTTTGACTTATGATTTCCGCAGGGATTATTGCAGTTGTTTTATTCTACACATTTGCCCTGTTAGGGCTTCAAATTCCTTTTCTTGTTACACTTTTGTTTTGAGTAATCATTTCAGCTACTGATCCAGTTGCTGTACTTTCAATATTTCATAGCATTGGTGCACCAAGAAGATTAGCATTGCTTTTTGAAGGAGAGAGTCTGTTTAATGATGGGACAGCTGTTGCATTATTTCTTGTGGTTCTAGGAATTATAATGTCTGGAACATGAGTAGATTCTACTACGTTTGTATATTGAGGACTTTCATTTCTATCAATGATGATATGATGAGCTGTGTTTTGAGGAGTGTTATGAATGTTGTTTTCAAAAATTATTGGTTTTGTTAGAAATGATGAGGGAGTTGAGATTGTTCTTACAATGGTATTAGCTCATCTTACTTTTGTACTGTCAGAGGTAATTACTCACTACTTTCATAACATGCTTCATATTGAATATATTTGAATATCAGGAGTGGTTGCAACAGTAATTGCCTGAATAGTAATGTGAAATTATTGAAGGTATAAAATTACACCAAAAGTAGAAAAACATGTAAGAAAAATTTGGGAGTTTATGGCTTTTATTTCGAATTCAATTGTATTTATTTTAATAGGTCTAATATTATCTTCAGATGTAGAAGGAATGGATTATACTATTCTTATTGTACCTGTTTTAGTTACTATTGTAGTGGTTTCATTTGCTAGAGCTATCAGTGTCTACCTTCCTATTGGATTACTGAATAGTTTAAAAATATGAGACAAAATTCCACTCAATTGGCAACATATATTGTCTTGGGGAAGTTTAAGATGAGCTCTTGCTCTTATGATGGTGCTTTTAATTCCAGGAAAATGACAGGAATGATTTGAAAAAGTGCTTGCTTTTCAAGAAAGTATTGGTTGGGAGTATGATTTTTGAATTAAGGATTTTATTCTGATTTTGGTAATTGGATGTATTATGTTTACGCTTATAATCAAGGCAACGACTATTCCAATTCTTATGAGAAAAACAAAAGTTTCTAAATTACATGATTTTGAAAGATTTGAGTATTTTGAATGAAATATACTTATGCTGATTAGAGTCCTATCAAAGCTTGATGATATGTATAAAAAATGAGGAATAATCAAGAAAGAATATAAACAATTGAAGAAAAAATATGGTTCTAGACTTGAAAATGCTGTAAAAGATTTTAGGAATTTTTTGAAAAAAAATGGGGAATCAAGTAATAAGCTTATAAGAAGAGCAGTAAGTCTTCATTCACTTGGTGCAGAGAAAAAATATTTAAAAGAATTATTTCTTTGAAATGAAATTGGGGAAAAGAATTTTAGATATATTCTCAGAAAGATTGAACAACAAATTGATAGACTTTCCTCGTGAAAATGACAACTTAGAAAAGTTGATAAATGAAAGAATGATTATGATTTTTTTCAGAAAATAGCATTATTTGCATATAATGAAAAACAATCTCCAGCAGATATTTTTATTAGAAATAGGGCAAGAATTATTATTATAAGAAAAGTACTTCAAGAATTAGAGGAGCTTTCTCAATATGATTTATGATTTGATAAAAATGTTTTTGATAATATTCATGAATTCTATGAAGAGCTTTTAAAAATTGCTACAAAAAAACTCAATAAAGTAGTAGGTTCTTATGAAAAAACGACTGTACAACTTGATACAAAACTAGCAGAAAAATCAATTTTTTCACTTGAATATAGAATGATTGATGATATGCTTGATAAAGGAGTAATTTCTGACAAACTCTATATTAGATTCAAAGATGAAATAGAAAAAGACTTTTATTCAGATGTAAAGCATGATTTAGAAAC
>Ga0256840_1004452_pt1 | contig 10507 bp, 14 predicted proteins | sample 355202metaG_FD_185969 | JGI IMG/M metagenome (GOLD analysis project Ga0256840, IMG submission 185969) | Hydrothermal vent microbial communities from Mid Atlantic Ridge, Atlantic Ocean - 355-202 | ecosystem: Environmental > Aquatic > Marine > Hydrothermal vents | place: Atlantic Ocean: Mid...
ATTTCAGGATGGAGTATATCTGGAAAAGAGGGTTTTGTCCAGCAATTTAATTATGCTATTGATTTGTAGGTGTATTTAATATTGCACAGTTTCGCCGTGGAAAGCAGAGCCTTAGGGTTGAAAAATAAGTTTATTGCCACTGGAATAAATGTTGAAGTAATGACTCGATATAGAATTGAGACAGAATGGTATGCAAATATTTTAAGTGAGTTTGAAATAAGATCTAATATGGTAAAGTTTAAAGCGTGCTTATCCGGTTTTCGCACACAACATCAATATGTAGTATGTTAAGTGTTTGAATCAATGCGAGGCGTTCATGACTATCGATGCAGGGGATCTCACAGCTCCAACCTATGCCGAATTTCATACTTGCGAAGAACGTCCTACTATATCTAGTAGATGTGTGCGACAACCGGATAAGCACGATTTAAAGATAAGCTATCTTTTGTTTCATCATGCGATATTCATAGGTAAATAAAAATCACTTTAAAATTAAATTAAGGAGGTTAAAAATGAAAGACAATCAGTTTTACAAGGGGGTCGTAATTTTATTTTTGATGTTAACTTGTTCAGTTGTAGAAGCTGATGCATTTTCTTTATTAAAGCCTAGAGCGATAACAAGCCATGAAATATCTAATGTAGGATATTATGATTCAAGTAGGGTTAAGAAAAGTGAAGTGATAGATGGAACAACGGCAGCCTCAAAACTTAGAGCTAAAAAAAGCCATGCTGTTTCTAAGCAGGACGAGACCAAATTAACTATTTTTTTGGGGATATTAGCTATGGCGTTTATTGTGTTTTTTATAAAGATAATAGTTGATAAAAACTGACTAAAATTAAGATAACTCCTACCATTAAAATGACACATTTGTATCATTTTAATGGTAGGAGAGCCTATTATCAGATTTGTGGTATATATCCATATGAAGTTAAAGTATTTTAAATTAGTACAACGTGCTTTTAAGAAGAAATACTTTTTTTAGATGAGTAATAAAAACAGATATAAATAAAAAATTGCAGACCAAAAATTATATTTGCCATTAGTAAATGAATAGGTTGTGCAACGGGAGGAACACCTAACCTATCTAGTGTGACACCTGCAATTATGGCTGTAATAATGACAGTCATCAATAAATAGCTACAGCGAAGTAAAATATTGTTTTTATCAACAGATTGGTAGATTTTCCAGACAATCCATAAGTTAGTAAAAAGAATAATGGCGGAAAATGAGCGGTGAATATAAAAAATAATAGGGAAGCTATCTCTCCAGAACTCTCTATCAATATATTTATGTTCATGGGCAATAAAATCAACTGCCTCTCTTACCTGAGTTCCCATAGCAACTTGTAAAAGAGTAAAGCCCATGGCAAAGGTAAGTACAGTTTTTACATGAGCAGGGATGGCACTAGTATCAATTTTAATTAAATCTTCTTTTTGAGATTTGGCTATGGCATATATGAGTAAGGCAACGATAAAGAGTGCCAATAGCATATGGAACGTAATCATCAGGGGTTTTAAATTACTTGCAACAACAGCAGCGCCTAGCCAGCCTTGAAACCCTACTAAAAGAAATATTGAAATAGATAGGTAGAAAATACTTTTATCAGCTTTTAAGTAAATTCTAGATGACCAAGCTGTTAAAAATATTAAGAAACCAATCGTAACACCCGTTAAACGATTGGCATATTCTGTCCAGGTTTTTATAGGGTTAAACTGAGTATTTTTATAGCCTCGTTCAGCATAAATCTGTTGATAATTTTCGGGTAATTGAGATACGTCAGTTGGCGGAACCCATTGGCCGAAACAAGTTGGCCAATCGGGGCACCCCATTCCGGCACCAGAGGCTCGAACAATCCCACCAACAAGGATAACAAAATAAACAGCGCAGATAGTTAACATACCAAGGCGTCTAAAACGAAGAGCCGCTTGTTGATTAATCATATTTAAATTGTAGTTGTAATGAGAAAGGTATGAGAGCATCAGCTACTCTCAATACCTTGATTATAACAACATGGAGTGAGCTAATTCAATCTCATCAGAAACACCTTCAATTTCAAGGATTTCAGAGTCGCCTGCAAGACCTAGTTTTGAAAAGGATGGGACAGTTGCCCAGTCAACTCTGCAGGCGGGGTGATCTGTTCCGGCAATACTTTGTAAAAAGGCAACTTGAACCAAGTCTACATAGTCAGCTTTGTCACCTGTATCTCTTTGAAAATCAATATATTCAGATGCCACCAGTTTTAATTCTTCAGGGAAATCCCAAGTTTCCATGATAATTTTACCAATAGGAGGGTGGGCTTTTTCTAATAGTTTGTTAAGTCGTGAAGGGCTATTTTTAAACTCTGGGATGTTTTCTACAAGCATTAAAATAGGAAGTTTTCCTATTTGATGGATTAGACCTGCCAGCATTGCTTCATCAGGGTTAAGGTGTGGAGTAAAGGCAGCTAGTGCTCTAGCAATAGCTGATACATTAACCCCTTGCTCCCAAGACTCTCTAAAGTAGGATTCTAATAAATCAGTAGAGGGTGTAAACATTTGCTGCATAACCAAGCTGGTGATTAATGTGCGAATTGTAGAGCTTCCCAAACGAGTCACTGCCATTTGGATGTTTTTGACTTCTTGTGCGCCTCTATATAATGGGCTGTTGGCAACTTGAATAAGTCTTGCAGAAAGAGCCGCATCTGTCACAATCATATCAGCTAGTTCTTGAGAGGTTGACTCTCCTTTAGAGACTGCATCCCTAACTTTTAATGCGACATCAGGTAATGTAGGTAAAATTAGGCGGTTTGCATCAAGCTCTTCTTGTACGTGAACTAGAAAGTCTTGAACAGATTTAAATTGCATTTTTGATGAACCTTTATTGAAAGTCTGTGAGGTAAAGTTTATCTTTATTTAAGTTATTAAGTATAAGGTTTTTAGCCTCTAAATCAGTAGACCGTAAAACAATTAATAATTTGGTTTGCTGACCATTACTATGTAAGGATAGTATGTTTCCAGCAATTTGCTCGCTAATATCTGTCATTATTGGGGTGTCAATTGTTATATCATTTGTCTCATCACAATAAGCGAGAAATAGCTCACGTTTTGTCTTACCTAAATAATGAGTTCTGGCAATAATCTCCTGTCCAGTATAGCAACCCTTATTAAAACTAATCCCGCCTAGCTTATCTATATTAAGCATTTGTGGAATATACCCTTCGGAACTTTCTTGAGTTAGCCATGGGATTCCTGCAGAAATATCTTGTTCAACCCATGAACTATCAGTACTTGCTATGAATGCTTGTTTGGTTGTTAAATCAGACCATAAAGCGATAGCTTGAAGGGGAGTGCTAATAACTAAATAGCGATTATGATAAGGAAATTTAATATAAATTCCCTTATCCTGATAAATAGAAAAAGGTTCAGTTAGGGGGGAGGTTAAAGTATCAGGCTGTTGGGTGTTAACCCCCATAATACAAAGCTCATTTGAGACGTCTTCAAGTTTTACAGCAGAGCGCATAATATACATCTGTAATTTTTGAGAGACTTTACTGATGAGAGCTTGAGGTAAAATAATCAAAAACCCAGTACTCGTTTTGAAGATTAATAAAGTACTAATGGCTCTTCCTTTAGCGTTACAAAAAGCAGTAAAACAAGCTTTTTGTTCAGTTAATTCATTAATATTACAGGTAAGTTGACCTTGTAAAAAAGTTGCGGCATCAGCACCCGTGACTTTTAAAATAGCTAAGTGTTGAAGTGCTGTAATAGTTTGATGCCCCACTGTTTTATTATTGATAGGATCTTCTGCAGGGAAGGCATTGTTAGATTTTAAAAAGTTTACCCAATCTTCATTCATGTGTAAATAATGTGTTTATTTGAAATAAAAAAGAAATATAACCACTATACTATGGACTATATAAATATTTAAGTTGGAATCGTCATATATAGCGTTGTATGATGACAGGGGACAATTAGCCACAGATAAAGTAAGTAAATAAATATGACTCAACATAAAAGACCACTTTCACCACACCTAATGATCTATAGGTTGCCCCTAACAGGCATTGTTTCAATTACCCATCGAATGACAGGAGTGGTACTAGCGATGGGGCTTATTATTTACGTTGCAAGTTTCTTTGTTATTCTACAAGGAAATGATAGTTATTTGCAATTACAGTCAATTTTGGACTATACCATCGTACGTATTGGAGTTTGGTTTTTTGTCTATGCCCTATTTTTTCATCTTTGTCATGGTATTAGGCATTTAATTTGGGATGTGGGAACAGGTTTTGATAAAGATGATATGGATAGAAATGCAATGATAGAGCTGGTATTTTCTTTTGTTTTAACTCTTATTTTTTATTAACACTATGGATTATCAAACACCTTTAGCAAAAGTCAAAGGGCTTGGGGCTGCCAAAGCGGGTACGGGACATTTCTGGATGCAGAGAATAACAGCTATTACCTTGATTCCTTTATCATTGTGGATGGTTGCGTTTACTGAGCAGTTATTGAATGCCTCACACCAAGATATGATCGCTTGGTTATCAGGGCCAATGGATACTATTTTAGCTCTGGTCTGGATTATTGCTGCTTTTTATCATGCGGCTTTAGGTTTACAGGTTGTAATTGAAGATTATGTTCATGCTGAGTGGATAAAAATTTCTTCAATTTGGTTAATGAAACTAACATTTTTATTTTTTGCTATAGCTGCAATCGTTGCTATATTACGAATTTCCATGATTGGATAAGGCATGTCAACAGATTACAAAATAATAGAACATACTTACGATACTATTGTCGTTGGTGCTGGCGGTGCAGGGCTTAGAGCCACTTTTGGCATGGCTGAAAAAGGTTTGAAAACAGCTTGTATAACTAAAGTATTTCCAACACGTAGTCATACGGTTGCTGCACAGGGAGGAATAAGTGCAGCATTAGGTAATATGGGGGAAGATGATTGGCGCTGGCATATGTACGATACGGTGAAAGGATCTGATTGGCTAGGTGATCAGGATGCTATTGAGTATATGTGTCGAGAAGCCATTCCAGCTATTATAGAGTTGGAGCATTATGGGGTGCCATTTTCTAGAACTGACGATGGAAAAATATACCAACGAGCATTTGGTGGTATGACGACAAATTATGGTGAAGGAACTGCCCAAAGAACGTGTGCTGCGGCTGATAAAACAGGTCATGCTATTTTGCATACCTTATACCAGCAAGCGTTAAAGCATAATGCCGAGTTCTTTGTAGAATATATTGCACTTGATCTAATTATGGAAGACGGTGAATGTAAAGGGGTGTTGGCTTGGTGTCTTGATGATGGTTCATTACATTTGTTTCGTGCGCACTCAACTGTTTTAGCAACGGGTGGGTATGGGCGCACTTTCTTTTCTTGTACCTCTGCACATACGGTAACAGGTGATGGTAATGCGATGGCGTTACGTGCAGGTATTGCCTTACAAGATATGGAATTTATTCAATTTCATCCGACAGGTATTTATGGTTCAGGTTGTTTGATTACCGAAGGAGTAAGAGGAGAGGGGGGATATTTAACCAACTCAGAAGGTGAGCGGTTTATGGAGCGTTATGCTCCAAATGCTAAGGATTTAGCCTCACGTGATGTGGTAAGTCGAGCGATTACCATGGAAATTCTGGAAGGGCGTGGGGTAGGCCCAAATAAAGACCATGCACACCTACATATTGAGCATTTAGACCCTGAGATTACCAAGGAGCGTTTACCGGGCATTTCTGAAACAGCCAAAATTTTTGCTGATGTTGATGTCACAAAAGAACCTATCCCTATTTTGCCCACCGTGCATTACAATATGGGGGGGATTCCAACAAACTACCATGCAGAAGTTGTTACTTTAAAGGATGGTAACCCAGATACTATTGTTCCAGGTTTAATGGCTATTGGTGAAGCGGCCTGTGTTTCTGTTCATGGTGCAAATCGCTTAGGCTCAAATTCATTGTTAGATTTAATTGTTTTTGGGCGTTCAGCAGCTATACGATGTGCTGAAATTATTAAACCTAATACGCCGCACTCGCCATTAAAAAAAGATGCCTGTGATAAAGCTCTAGAAAGGTTTGATCGTATCCGTTTTGCCAAAGGTTCTGAAAAAACAGCTGATATTCGTTTAAGTATGCAAAAAAGCATGCAAACACATGCTTCAGTTTATCGAACGGGAGAAATGCTTGATAAAGGCGTGGCTGAAATAACAAAAATAAGAGCTTCTTTTAATAATGTGAGTGTTGAAGACTCTTCCTTAATCTGGAATACGGATTTAGTAGAAACTTTGGAACTTGATAATTTATTAGATCAAGCTTATGTCACTATGATTGCTGCTGCAAATAGAAAAGAAAGTCGTGGAGGGCATGCGAGAGAAGATTATCCTGATCGAAATGATAAAGATTGGATGAAGCATTCCTTATTATGGTTAAACGATGATGAAGTGAAAATTGATTATCGACCCGTACATATGTATACCTTAACCGATGAAGTTGATGTTATTCCACCTAAAAAGAGGGTTTACTAATGGTTGAATTTGCCTTACCCAAAAACTCCAAACTAACTAAAGGCAAAGAGTTTCCTGCGCCTGAAAATGCGACCAACCTGAAAAGGGTTGAAGTCTATCGCTGGAATCCTGATACAGGGGAAAACCCTAGGATTGATATTTTTCAGATTGATTTAGATAATTGTGGCCCGATGGTTTTGGATGCAGTGTTAAAAATCAAAAATGAAATCGACACCACATTAGCTTTTAGACGTTCATGTCGGGAAGGGGTTTGTGGTTCGTGTGCGATGAATGTTAATGGTAAAAACACCTTGGTCTGCACCAAAGCCATTGAGGATTATGAAGGTACTATTAAAATATTTCCTTTGCCTCATCTGGATGTTATCAAGGATTTAGTTGCCGATATGACTAATTTCTTTGCCCAATATGCCTCGATAAAACCTTGGATTGAAACTCAAACACCTCCGCCAGCGGATAGTGAAAGACTACAAAGTAAAGAAGAACGTAAAAAACTAGATGGTCTATATGAATGTGTTCTCTGTGCTTGTTGTTCAACGAGTTGCCCAAGTTATTGGTGGAATAGTGATAAGTACCTAGGGCCTGCAACATTATTACAAGCTTCTAGATGGCTGGAAGATAGTCGAGATGAAAATACGGGGGAACGTTTAGACGAGCTGGAAGACCCTTATAAACTATATCGTTGTCATACTATTATGAGTTGTACAGATACATGCCCTAAAGGACTCAACCCAGCAAAAGCAATAGCGGATATTAAAAAAATGCTGGCTATTAGACAGCAAGGATAAGCTTTAAACTTTACCCTGTTTTGTTTTAATAAAAAGCAGGTTAAAGAGATTGTAAAAGAGTCATAGTACCGCCTAAATTCTGTATTAACGGGTGATATGGAGGTTATCTTATATAGCAGAGAGCGCAAGGCAGGGGGGCAACCTATAATTGTCAAAATAGTATCAGAAAAGTACTCAAGTTATTTAATGAAATCAAAATCTCAGTTACGGTGGCAATGTCGAAGAGGGACTAAAGAATTAGACAGTTTATTAGAAAGTTATCTTGATTGTTTTTATTTTCAGTCCTCAAACGAGGAAAAATCTTACTTTAACGAATTGTTACAGATACAAGATAATGAGTTGATTAGGTATTTACTTGGCAGTCAATTGCCTGATTCAAAGGGATTGACCAAGATTGTCAAAAAAATTAGAAATAACAACGGTATTTAATGTTAATCGATCGGCTTTATTGATAAAGACATTAGTTATATTGCACCTGTTAGCGGTAACTGCGGTTTTTTTGAACTCCTTACCATCAATTTATAAGTTTTGTTTAATCGCTGCAATCATTATTAGTTTAACTAGCTATATAATGGAAGCGTTAAGGTTTAAGCATTATAAAATTAGGTATAGCTCTGTAGTAGGCTGGGATATCACTCAAAATGGTGATGTTTTTCACCTTATTGAGGTTTTACCTTCAACTGTTCTCACATCTTATTTGTTGATCCTTCATTTTAAAGCACACAATAAAAAAATACAGACTATCCTTATAGTAAAAGATGCTTTGACACATGATAATTATAGGAAATTGATGGTGTTGTTGAAAATAGCGGGTGTGAAGAAGAAATAATGATGAATAAAGAAAATGATATTCTTCTAGAAATATCAAAAATAAAAAATCTTCCTCCATTACCCGAATCAAGTATTCGTATTATCTCAGCTGTTAATGACCCTGATATTCCAGTCGATGCTTTGGTTGATGTGCTTGCTTTATCTCCGGTATTAGTTGCCAGGTTATTAGGTCTAGCTAATTCAGCCTTTTTTGCTAGAGCTGGAGAAATAGTCGATTTACGTATCGCAATTATTCAAGTTTTAGGGCTTAATTTAGTAAAAAGTATGGCTTTAAGTATTGTTCTTAATGTTGAATTAAAAACTAACAGTTGTGAAATGTTTGATGCTAATTTCTTTTGGAGTCACTCCTTAGTGACTGCTTATATAGCTCAGAAAATTGCTCAGCAGATAAAAGACCCGTTAATACTCCCAAATATTGCATATACCTCGGGGTTACTGCTTAATATTGGATTAATTGCTGCAATACATGTTTTCCCAGAGACATTAAATGCTATTTTTGCAAAAAAAGTTCAAACTAATGGAGGAGTCGCTAATGAATTATTTTTTTTATTAGGAAAAAACCAATATGATATTGGTAGTATATTATTAGAAAGGTGGCAACTGCCCGAAGTCTATCAAACCATTACCGCTCAGTTTAGAAAGAGTGATTTTAATGGTGAAGAAAAAGGTTTTGTGAAAATGATAGAATTAAGCCACTGGGCAGCTATTTTTGTGGTGGAGGATAAAATGGATGAACTTCCCGATTTTTCTGATTTATTAAATGAAGTATCTTTTTCAACGGACATGCTTTCAAAAATAATGGATGATATTTATAGTAGTAAAGATGGCATCCTTGAATTAGCTGCTATTATTGGTGAGTAGGTAATAAATGGAAACGATAGATAGTGGGGCTGGGCTAGAATCAATAGTGGTTGATTTATTAAATTCTTTATCTGCTGTTAAGGATTTATCTGAATTAAATTGCAATGCCGGCAATGAAAAAGAATTAATAAATAATGCGTTGGCTGTTCTTATTCAGAACCAGGATATGGAGCGATGCTCTTTATTTATATTGAATGAGCAAGGTATTTTAGTTAATCTGGCTGGTTTAAGTCTTGCGGAAACATCCAAAACTTCTGATGCCTTAAAGAAGGCATATAAGCCCCTTCAATTTAAAATTGGAGAAGGTATTATTGGTGCTGCGGCTTTAACTGGAGAGTTACAGCATTGCCAAGACTGTTCAACAGATGAGCGATTTGCAAATCAAGCAAAGCAAACTAGCTATGAATTACCCGGCTCTATTATAAGTGTCCCTATTTATACGGATGTAGAACTGGTTGCTGTGCTTAATATTTCACACCCTCAGAGCTATCATTTTAATGATTGGCATATCCGAATGTTGGGTATATATAAAAATATGCTAGGTCAGTTGATTACAAATTATCGATTGTTTCAACAAATGGAAGATCAGATTGTTAAACGTACTGAAAAGTTAGAGCAAGCATTGTCAGACTTGAATGTTCTTAAGGATCACTTTGAAAGTATTTCTATGATTGATCAATTAACAGGCTTATATAATCGTCGTTATTTTTATGAGCAAGCTGAAATCGCCATAGCAAACACTAAACGTTATGGACAGGCGCTATGCTTTTTGGTTTTAGATCTTGATCACTTTAAGAAAGTAAATGATACCTATGGACATGGGTTTGGTGATGAAGTACTCATAAAAACAGCAAAAGCTTTACAGCAACAGGTCAGAGACTCTGATATTCTTATTCGTTTTGGCGGGGAAGAATTTGTTGTTATTTTTACTAATACCAGTTGCGCGAATGGTGGGTTATTTGCCGAACGAATTAGAAAAGAAATTGAAGCATTAAAATGGGGTAAAGAAGAATTTATTCAAACAATCAGTATAGGGCTATATTGTTTGAGTAGTAAGAGTTGCCTATTTGAAAACGCTGAACTTATTAATGTAGATAAGCTTTTTCACTTTGCAGATACAGCCCTTTATGAAGCAAAAAACAAGGGCCGGAATAAAGTGGTCATTTTTAATAATGAAGCTCTGCAAAAATAATTTAGGAAAACCAGAATTCCTTGTATAATCAATCCCATTTTGACTGGTTTTAGTTAAATATAGCTTCCGAAACATGTGTAAAAATAATTTAGCTCTAGGTTGAATTATTTTCATATGATTCTTATCAAGACTTAAGAGACTTTTATTCTATGGCACTTTATTGTGGAATTGTCGGTTTGCCTAACGTGGGGAAATCAACATTGTTTAATGCATTAACCAACGCAACTATTGCAGCGGAAAACTATCCTTTTTGTACGATTGACCCAAATGTAGGGGTTGTTCCTGTTCCAGACCCTAGGATAGATAAGCTAGCAGAAATT